>Ga0307509_10000347_pt1 | contig 77274 bp, 88 predicted proteins | sample 10_EM_MG_FD_202245 | JGI IMG/M metagenome (GOLD analysis project Ga0307509, IMG submission 202245) | Populus trichocarpa ectomycorrhiza microbial communities from riparian zone in the Pacific Northwest, United States - 10_EM | ecosystem: Host-associated > Plants > Roots > Unclassified | place...
GGATTAAAATTTGTATGGGTCATTGTCTGTGCGGGTTCAGGTCACCATACAAAATTCTGGCGCACAGACAATCCTCCATACAAATTTTTAATCCCTGTGTTCAGGTACTTCATGAGGGGGACGTGTAGATACACCAGTGGAAAAGCTCGAATTTACAAATACCATCCCAGTATCCCATCCATCTACAAACAATACAGTACCTAAAACCAACCCCAATGCGACTGAACTCTCACGATGGCCTCTGCTTCCTCGAGCCCCCTACGACTGCTAGTTCCCTCAGTCGGACAACCCGGGAACAAACAAAAACAAACAAACAAATAGGCAAACCCCTTTAATGCTACCGTACGCCCACTTTACCTAAAAGTATGATACAAGTACCGCAAAAACTAGACCAGTGGGGAACGACACTACTGATAGGACATCCTGAGTCCCCCTCTGGACCAAGGGGAGAAACAGAGGGAAAAAAATTCTCTTCCACTACTGGGGCGAGACATAAGGGGAAAAAATCCAACAGACCGGGATCCACCGTCCTGCGGTAGCGAGATTCTCAATTCCGGCATTCTCTTGTGAACGGGCGCCGTACGCCACAGGAGGCCAGGCACGGCACACGCACCCGAATCCTGGCGCCAAGTTCGCCCGGAGATTTATTGAATGCTGAGGGCTGTGGCTCATACACGACCTATCACCTTCTTCAAATAAGATTACGGTACCCTAGTTGAAAGTCTGTACCGTAAGGGTTTAGTAAATTAAGCGCGTTTCGTTTCGGAGGGGACGTAATTTATTTGAGCGCGGTACGTGCAGAGATAGCTTGCCGCTACTACACTTTGTATCCACCTTGTCCTTCCAGAATTCTTGTTATCTAGTGTAAGTGAATTATCATGAAATTGTGCCCAGCTGCCTACGTGCGCTATGGACAAGCGCTGCCCGTGGCGTGGGGTACCGGTATCCTACCGCGGGGTGGTATTGTGAAGCTATGATAGTTCCGAAACCGCGACGTAAGTTACCGCACAACGCGACCCCAAAATGCTGGGCGTAGCATTCAGCTATCAGCCACAAGTATCACTTTGGAGTATGATAGAACGCACACTGCGCTAGGAAACACTAGTGACGCCACAGCTAGAGCGGATATGCAACTGCATGACATCGAGTTCAGGCAGGTAGGTACCGTAGGTACTCGAGTACTACAAGTAGTACAGTGGAGTGCCGACCGATGTAGAATCCGTGGGATTTGACACTTTCCAGGTCTCGGGGCGGAGATGTATTCTAAACTTCCCACCGTGCTCGAGTGCTGGCAGCTTCACGACATAACGAGTAACGGGTGCTCGCTAAAGCGAGTCCAATCCTTGAGTCTTTCGCTTGATTGCACAATAGCGTTCGCTAGGTGTGATGCTCGAGTACTGCACTAAGTTAGAGGTTTCGCTCCGAAGAATCAGACACCGGTATGGTCGCAAATTTCATAGACACTTACTGGTATGATACTCCGTATCCGGCCGTCCTGATGCAAAGGTGCGCCAAAAGCGCGGACCCTTCGCCAAGGTGTCCGATGTCTTTGGGATTCGCGGGTGGTTGGTGGGTGAACCCTCGAGTTCAATGGCTTGCCAAGTGGTAATTAAACAGAGAGCTCTGAAGAGAAATCCACAACATTGCTGGCACGTGGGATCGCGCGTACTACTGCAGCGGTATGCAGGCAGGAATGGAAAGTACTGTGCTCAGGTACCGTACTCGAGTACGCGTACAGAACTAAGTAAGGGGCAAACATCACAAAGTAGGTGAAAAAGAAAGAAAAGGGGATGTTCTGCACAGCGCATTAGATTGGGTCCTTTTCTCCGTGCCGATTCCGGTATCCGGGTACCCTTCTCTTCGCTATGATAAAGCATACTGCTGTATCCACGTTCCAGGCTCGTGCCTTCCTTCCTTCCTTCCTCCTACCCGAGCAGCGCGTTGGTTGTAGGGGTATCAAGCAAGCAATCAATCAATCAAGAAGCAAGCCCCGGTTACCGGTACCGGTATTTGAGCCCCTTTTGTGTGGTGCCAGTATTTACCAAGAAACGTTGCGAGTGTTACAGCCGCTGGCAGGTCTAATCCCGTTCATTCATATAGGGATGGAAAAGGGTTAAAGGAAGGCAGAACAGAAAACAATAGGGCGGTGATATTAAGTGATGGGGATATTTGTACTCGAGTAGAGAGGGATGTTATTGCCAGGGGAATTAATTCCCAAGGTGAACTTTGTTACCGATTTTAGTAGCAAATATTTGTGCTCGGGTGGTTGTGTTGGAGGGGTATCGGTGGCAAGTAACATTATCATGTCACGGCTGAAGCAGCGAATGATACTTTCTTCCGGCCTTGCTCGTAATTCTTCCCTCACATCGGGGCATTATAGCTCCACCAATAGCGAGGCGCGTCCCGACGAGCCTGCCTGCCGCCTTCACCGGGCGATATCGAGCAACATTCGCCGTCCCCACCATTCATTCATTCTCGAAGCACGCAAAGGGCAGGAGAAGAAAAGAAGAAGAAGAAAACCATAAACTTTTAATTTCGGTTATTTGCCGTGATAGCATAGCATAGCGAATTGCGCCATAGTTCTGAAGAGTACCAACACGGTATTCACCATACTGGGACCCGACTACTCGAGCACCGTATGCACCGTATGCACCGTACGAGTACTGCAATACGAGTAGAGCGAGGGGGTAATTACCACCAAGATCTCCCGTGTCGCGGAATATTAGAACCGGGCGTTTTTTTCTCGAGAACATAGATGGGTATTCTTTAGGACTTGAGGCTAGGAAGTAAGAAAGAAAGAAAATAAATAAATAAGGCGATGGATGGTATGGTTAGTGGACAAAATTAACCGCGCACTTCTACTTGTAACACCACCCGAAGAAATTTCTCTAGATAAATTTCTACTATGTGTCCTACTATGTATTTACATTTTTAATTTGTATTTTTGATCTTGATTTTCGTGATAGTGGGTTTGGTGGGGGAGTGCCGTTGTCATGGCCGAAGTTTTTTCCTGCGGTTAATTTTTGTCCAGGGACAATACAAGTGTTCACTACCATAGCGTAGCGAGGACTTTCCGTAATCTGCTCGAGTTCTGTAGCCTGTACGTGTACTCTACTAGTGGTGCGAGGACTGTACTCGTGCCCGAGTGCTCCGGCTCGAGATATTCTGCCTGACATTCCAGCTCCGATTCGGTCAGCTACGGTAGCTTGCCCATTCCAAAAGTATCCGGGAATCTGTGTGCAAGGTGTCTGAAAACTGCAGCGGAATCCGCTAGCTCCGGTACGGTAATTGGCGAGCCCATGATTGGTGTGCAGACAATTCCCCAAGTGGCGATCACCGTAGGCAACACTGGAGTGCTGCAAAAGTAAGGCACTAGTATTACGATAAATGACGAATAGGGCTAGAACCAACCAACCAACTTCTCGCCTGCCGTAGTAATCTCACAAGACATGCAGGAATCAGCTCGGTTCGGCCGGGACGGTGAATCAGTGAAACATTTTCTCTTCCACGCTCCAGTGCCATAAAATGGGGTGATGAGGGATACGGTACTTGCAACAAGGTACTACTTACTGTACCGGTACTCGAGTAAGTCGACTTGTATCCGGAGAGGCGCGATTCGACGGAAGGAGTTATTGGATGAGATTTATTTCATTTCACTTGCTTTCAGGTGATGGAGTGGAGAGGAAGGAAGGTGGGAAGGAAGGAAGGGGTTTGTGGTGAGACGGGCAAACAGCCTAACCGAGTGAGTTTGATGTTGTTCGAGTGGCGGGTGCAGCGTGCGAGGGGAGAAGAGGCAGTCAGCGACAGTCGCTGCTATCGCAGTCTGCTGTGGCTTGCCCCAGGAGGGAAGACGCAGATTGAAAGCAGGTGCGGTACCGTACCGGCACTTGGGGCAAAAATGCTTTGTGTAGGGAAAATACTTTGGTGGAGCGTGTAATCATAAGGAGAGAGAGCGATGCTGGCCCTGCCGCTGCCTGAGAAAGAGACTGATTCTGCTGGTAGCCGAGCGGGTGAAGAGTTACGCAGAAGTTGCCGTCTTGGTCTTTTGCTTGAAAAACCTTTCTTTCTTCTTTCTTCTTTCTTCTTCCCATCTACCACGTGTTGACGGCTTCCGGTGAGCGGGTCGACCATCTCGTTCGTCAACGGTGTGCCGTACTGTACGAAGCCTCGAGCAAAGTGCTGGAATGGTGAGGTATCGCAAATTAGAAGAGTTGTCCGGAAATGGTCGCAACCGACAAACGATTACTGCACTTTGTACCATATCTGTAGATCAAGGTGTAAGAAAAGTCAACAACAACAACTACAATAGCAACAACACCCGAAGATCAATTGATTGTCAACAGCAATCGGTCAATCAATCAACCAACTATGGCTAATTTAACCAAGTTCTGCACCCAGGCTTCCCATAATGGACACAAGACTCATCACCGTTGGTGTGTGTTCTATTTGTGCCTGAAATAAGGTACCGTACCAGATTCTCCCTCGATCCAAAGCCAAGGTGGCGCGTCCGATTGGTCGACATGTGAACTCCTTTTTTCCCTTCACTTTCACTTTTCCTTCAATGAGTGTGGATTTCCTCCCTGCACCAGAGGGGAGCACATTCTCAATTTGGCACAAGTGCGGCGAGAAAATTGATTGACATGGGGGTGGGACAACAATCCAAGTCACTCGACCCGTTTGCTCAAATTCAAGAGATAACCTTTTCCGTAGCCTGCTATTTTTGGCAGTGAATAGGAAAGGGAAATAAGTGTGGATGAATGAATGAATGAATGAATGCCAATTTCCCAGAATCGGTAGAGAGTTACACCCATCAACCCCCAAAGGAAAACAGGCCCGCACGAGCCTTTCCCTATCCGCTAACGGGCACAGGGGGAGAGACAATACTGCAGCGAGGGTGAGAGTGAGTGCGGCGTGAAGAGAGCCACTCCCCCCCAATACCCGGACAAGCGGTGGGAAATGCGGAAGGGTTAGGGGGAGGGAGAGGCCCACACCCACCCCTTTTTTCTGACTCGCTGTATTTTTTTCTTCCACATCCCTGTAGCTTGACGCCCCACGTCCATGCTCTCTGCCCCGGCTAGTGTGGCAGCCAGAGTAGAGAGGTCACAAACCCTATTCCCCCGTCCATCCATTTCAACATAATCTGCAAACCGTCTATAAAGACCTCGCAGCCGACACAAACTAACTCTCCTCTCCCTTCTTTCACCACCCACAGTCGCTTCTTCACTCTTGCTTTTATCTTCTTGCACGATCACCACGCTCGCTCTTTTGCGTATTCACTCGTTTTTAATAACACCCCCAACACTCTACTTAATAATTCCCCCTTTTTAAGTTTTTCTTAAAAAACATTATAACTAGTCAAAATGCGTTTCGCTACCATTGCTGCTGTTTTCTCTGTCGTTGCTGGTGCCTCTGCCGCCGCTGTCAAGAACGGTACTGAGTACACCACCACTGAGGTTGTCACAAAATACACTACCTACTGCCCATTGCCCACTACGATTGTGGAGGGTAACAAGACCTACACTGTCACCAAGGTATGCATTCCGTTTGAGAATTGGGGCTGTGCAATTGCTGATAATTGGGTTTAAGGCCACTACTTTGACTATCACCGACTGCCCTTGCACTCGCACCAAGGTCTACACTACCATCCTCCCGACCGCTGCCTGCACTGGAAAGTGGTGAGTAGCAATCATTCCTCCATTGAAGTTGTTTGACCATATTAACATTCGTAGCTCTGTCTCTGTTCCAATCGGAACCGGATATGGCCCTGCTCCTACTGGCTCATCCAACCCTGTTTACCCCAACGGCACCATCCCAACCTCCAAGCCTTCCTCTGGTTCAGCTGGTCCGGGTGCCAACGTCACCAAGCCAGCACCAACCAGCGCCCCAAGTACTCCGCCATTCACCGGTTCTGCCAACAAGGCCACTGTTGCTGGTGCTGCTTTGGCCGGTCTCATTGGTGCTGTCGCTTACCTCTTGTAAATGCAATGACATTTACGCTAGCAATGTTCATGCGGTTTGAACGAACGGCTTGACGATTGCTTGCGGGTCTGGGAAAAGGAGGGGGAAAGGCATTTACACGAACCGACGGCATTTAATGGGTGTTTTACTTGGGTTTTTTTCCTGGTCTTTTACATTTGGGGAATTCGCAATGAACATGTAGATTTCTTCCACCTTGGAGGTAGTTTTTTTTATTAGTTGGTGTGGTGTGTGTATAATGGCAAGGGTCCTTTTTTAAACTTAATCGAAGTCGGCTCGACAAATTTTCCCACCCCTTACACCTTTGTTCTCTTCCATGTTTATCTCTTTCTGGAATTCGGAGTACAGTGGGATCTCCGTTTCTATTATTTTTATTTATTTATTTAGGCCGGTTTTCACTTGAAGCACGGAAACGGACAACGCAACGCACTTGATGAACCAAAACAGCGATGACCGGTGCGAGTATCATACTTATTACCATATAATTTATTAATTAATTACAAGTTTTGTCCTTGACCCCCTTCCTTCCAATGTTTACCATTCTCAATTAGAACAATATCCGTACTTTCCTGCCGTAGTTGTCCTAGCCAGCTCTTAGCATAGGCGCTAGCTGCTTTCACATCCTTGTGATATAATGAGACAAGGGGGTGTGATATGTGTGATCGATGTGATGCAACTCGGGCAGAGAAAATCAAATTTAACTTGAGCGAAAGTGGATACTTCGACAACCCACTTTAGGTTTCTACCCAGCGAACTGTAGGTATGGGTGCTGGTATCTACCAGTGCACGCGCCATACTCCGCCCTAGTGTAATTTAATCTCTGTTATCTTTTCAGACGTCTTGCCCAGCACGGTCATAGGCGGCTGGTGCACTTGGAAAGGTGGAAAAGGGGCGGTTGGAATGCGGTGTCATGGGGCGTCACTCGGATTAGTATCCGCATTTGGATAATTGGAGGGTTGTTGCGGTAAGGTACATACATACATATTTACATATCACACTGTGCACGTATTACCGCTGAATGCCCACCGCACATACTCCACCCATCCTTGAGTACCGTATTCGGGGATCAAACCTTACTTATTACCATACCCTACTTGCTCTGCTATCGATCGACCGAACGAGTTGCAGTTCATATTGTCCGGATGCCAGATTCGAGAGGATTGTTCGTTCACGGATGGATATGTTTGATTTGTTTGATTAATTTTTGCCCTTTGGGGGTTGCTTCCGGAGGCACCTCCGTTCCGGGTAAATTGAAACCAAAACGAAAGCGGACTGAGGGTGCCATTTTGAGCACTTGTTTGTTTGTTTAGTTACATAGCGCTGTTTTGTGGGTGTTGTGGTGGCTTTCTGTTTTCGGGATTGGAGGTGGTGGGGATGCCGTAGCGTACATTTGAGTTTGGGCACGGAGAAGAGAAGGGAGGAGCGAAAGAGCGAAAGTATGAGACTGTACCTAACTGGTAGGAAAGTTTCATCATTTCATCTTTGGTTGTGGGGGGTTGAAGTCATTGTCGAGCCGGGGGATCCTCTCATACACCACGTCCATATCCTGCAATAGCTCCGGGCGCTTTCACCTTACCTCTCCATACTATGATGATGATTCACGACCACGAACGATCGCTAAATTTGGGCAAATGTGAGACCTACAACGTCTTTCCTTTCTGCTAGTGAAAACGGAAACCTGAGAATCTTATGCGTACTCTCTGAGGTTTTGTGTTTTTGCTCTTAGGATGGCTCGTTGGTGCTGGCGCACTGCTTGTACCAACCCGCGGGAGCTGGAAGATTTCATGAGATTACAGCAGATTCGGCAGTGTGGCAAAAGGTAAGCTAAACTGTAATATCGTGGGGAATACAATGTAGGTGTCTCCTTGGGCGGGGGGTTGTGTACGCTCGCACCCTGCTATCCGGGACCCGGAATCCGGGTGGTTTGTCCGGAACAGCGAGTGATCCGGGAAGACAGGTTAGGATTTGGTGTAAAGAAATTTAGAACATATTGGGATTCATAGGAGCCAGTAAGGTATCCGGATATCGAGATTCGGGACAGCGGGGTGTGAGTGTGTATCCGCTCTTGACCTTTTCCTCTTTTTTTCCCTTCCTTCCTTCCTTTCCTTTATACAGCACTGAAAATTTCACCCGGGGCTAGAATTCTTGGTAACGTATGATATCGTAAGGGTAAAAGTTCTAATGGTGTAAAGTATCGGCTCCGGAGATCAAAGCCCAGACACCGGCGTCCTATGCAACGAATATGTCACCTCGCAAAAATCCTTAGGAATCCGAGAGACAAGTTTCTGAGTAATTAAGGAGGGGTAGACAATCCCATAACTCTCGTACAGATTTTCGGTGAATCCTCTTGCTGAGTTGATATCTCATTACGGCAAGGTATGTGTACCATTTGTGCCGAAAAAAATCGAACACAAGTTGTACTATGAAAATGTCTGTTTTAGACTAAAAGTGGCCACCTATTTCGTTTTAATACGTGGTCGGAAAAAAAACCCCACGAGAAAGAAATGAAAAGGCACAAGTCAGAATTGGCCGGCAGGGGGAAATGTCAATAGGAGAGGGTAAAAACATCAAAGCTATAAAATACACGTTCTGATAGTAATGAAACTATTGCACCCCACCGACCCCACTCTACTACAGGTTGCGAACACAAACTCTGAAATTCGCGCTCAGCTCCGAGAGATAGGGAGTATCATGCAAGTGTGATAATATATATATACATTCCCACCTCATTGGATATACCACATCCACAGGTGATGAGGTCCAAGACAGCTTCCATCAGTAATATCGGCGGTACGGGAAAGAATGGTGAGTTCAATTAGTTTCGGTCTTAGTGCTCTTAGGTGATCGGGCCGTTATGGCTTCTGTAGAGTGTAGTAGCGCCGCTATCCTCCTGTGACAATAACTAGTGGCCCACCTGAGCGGTGTTCGGCCGTCATTACGCGGATTGTTGGGATTAACCTCTTCCCTCCTGAGTAGTATCTTCACCACTGCCTCAAGTCCATCCAGGCGGCAAACGAGAGCGGTGTTCGGCCGAGAATATCTCACTGGTCTGGGTTAACCTCCTCCCGCCCAAGTAGTATTTTCATCACTCCCTCATGTCCCCTATTGGCAGCAAGGAAGAAGGGTGTTCGGCCGCAATTATCGGGGTTTTCAGGGTTGACATCTTTCTGCGAGAGAAGTATTTGCACTACACACTCATGCCTACTAATAGCTGCTTGCGAGAGCGGAGTTTGGCCGTGCTGATCTGGCTTGTCGGGGTTGACCTCTTGCTGTCCCAGCAAGCTTTTGACCACTCCCTCATGTCCATGACCAGCAGCATACGACAGTGGTGTACGGCCATCATCAGGGTGTGTCAGTGCTAACCGCTTCCAGACCAAGTAGTAATTTCACCACACCCTCATTCCCATTCTGAGCAGGAACCGAGGGCGGGGTTGAGCCGTACCCATCAGGCTTGTCAGGTCTGACCTCATCTTGCGAGAGTAGTATTTCCACCACTCCCTCATGTCCACTCTCAGCGGCATACTAGAGGGGTGTTCTACCGTCATCATCTGGCTTGTTAGGGTTGGCCTCTTCCCGCCGCAGTAGTGTTTTCACTAGTGCTTCATGTCCGCCATGAGCAGCGTCCGATAGCGGTGTTCGACCGTCCTTATCGGGCGTGTTGGTGTTAACCTCTTCCCGACTGAGAAGTATTCCCACTGTTTCCTCCCATTCATGGCGAGCAGCATACGAGAGGGATGTGCAGCGGTCACTATGTGGCTTGTTGGGGTTGACATCTTCTCGCCTAACTTGTATTTTCACTACTTCCTCATGCTTATTCTTAGCAGCACACAAGACAGGTGTTTGGCCCATATCATCTGGCTTGTCAGGATCGACCTCTCCCCTCCGGAGTAGCATTTCCACCACCTCCGTGTGTCCATCCCTCGCGGCATATGAGAGTGGTGTTTGGCCGCTCTTATCGGGCTTGTCGGGGAAGACCCCTTCCCCCCTGGCTAGTGATTGTACTCCTCCCTTAGGCCTGCCAGTAACAGGGTTCCGAATGGTCGGCGGAAGACTGGACTGGTCCTACCAGGTTCTCCAAGCAATAGGATATGCTATTTTTATCACAATATATTACGTTCAAATAAAGCTTTTCTTAATTAAATATATTGTTTCAATGGATTATATGGTGGGGATAGTGCCTCGCTTAGATTAGGGGTGGCGAAAATAGGTTCTTAAGTATCTAAACTATTTTGTGTGCTACAAGTGAGTGATATTACGTGACCACATGCCACAATACTGGTATTTGATGCCACTTATCCATCGTGTAATCGCATTTCCACCACATGCTATCCTCTCCGGAATGTTCTTTCAACTTGTATTGAGGGGCTGTTGATTTATAATGTGGCAAACGGCTTTAAGATCCTACTCTAGCTATACTTCTATTCTTAGCGAGTGTTGGCCCAGGTGCCATTCCGACTCTCATGCAATCTTTTATAAAGACTGGTCCGGGACCAGTCATCGACAACAACCAGGACTGGCCAGCCTGGTCCTGCTTCCAAGACTTGACCAGTCGGACTATTCGGAACCCTGTACGCACTCATGGTCGATGATCGGAAAGCAAGGCGAGAAGAATATGCGAAGAGTGGAAACGGAGGACCGGAATTCCGCTAATGCGGTGCCATCACCGAAGGGACTTCTGGCGGGCCTAGGAAGTTGTTCGAACTCTCTCTATGTTCTGGCGATAAGAGTTGAGTGCGCGGGAAAGCTCTTGTATTTTCTATATGGACCCTGTACTTCTCCTTAGATAGAAAAGTAAGCCAGATACGAATCCACAGAATAGAAAGATATTCCCTCCTTCACTTCGTTGTCCTTCTTCATTTGTCCAGCCCGTCCTTCAATCCAGATCTCATAACAACATATGGCACGTCTGGGAATCGAGGCGATAATGCGGATAGAATTTTCAGAGCGGCCACTGTCACCGGATGAGCTGTGTCAAGCCTTAGGCGTAGAAATAGGGTCCACCGATTTGGACAATGACAACGCCCCTTTGATTTGGGCCGTATTGAACTGCGGGTTCGGAGTGGTCACAGTCGATTCCTGGTCTTCCAAAGTGCGTCTTGTTCATTTCACTCTACAGGACCATATCCTAGCCCATCCTACACTTTTTGTAGCCCCCATTCGATGATCGCCAAGGTTTGCTTGACTTAACTCAACTTTAGGTGCATCAAGCACCTTTCGCCAGCTCTCGATTCACCCCTACCTAGAACCCCCTTTCTTGAATACGCCTCTTGTTACTGGCGAGCACATTCTCAAAGACAAGCCTTGGCAAGTGTAATTTCGATTGTGTTTGGAACTACTTGATCGATTCAGTGCACACATATCTTACAAATTAATCCTATGCAGGGAGTTAATGCGTATAAAGAGGTACTTTGGAGGTGGTATTGGCACGACACAATTCATGGCGCTCCACGCTGGAGTCCCTCTCGCAGTTTTGGAGATCATGGATTCTTTGCTTAAGGTCTATAAATGGCATCTCAGCGCCACTGACTTGTTTGGAAATACGGCGGTGTTGTGGGCAGCCAAGAATGGCCATGCGAAGATAGTTGAGGCGCTACCCGATATTGCAGATTGCAAGGCCCGGACACTGTTCTTACTAGCCGCTAAGGATGGGCATGAGGGAATTGCCGAGATGTTATTAGAACGAACCGATGCCGGTGCCAACAGGGCAGATGAGTATGGCCAAACATTACTTTCTATTATCAATTGGGGATAACTACCGATCGTATATAGAGAAGTACAGGAGGGGAAACCCAAAGCTGTATAAGAGGCAAAAACTATTCGCTGACTTGACTTCTACAATTGTGCGTAAACAACACCCTTAAGTACAAAAAACAAGACTACTCGCACCAGAGTGGTTCCTATATATCACGTCATTTCCACCACTTATCACCTCATCCTCTTGCCCTCCATTTCCCCTCTCCTCCTCCTCACCACATCTGCCCCTCTTTTCTCCACCGCTGCTACCCCACCTCTCGCATCTTTTATCGAGCACCAAACTCCGCCGTCAAACTTCCTGTATTCTTCTAGTATATTCTAACAGGGGATGTAGGTCCCCACATGGCGGGACGAGGGATAGTGATGTGGGCGAAGAAAGTGCCTGTGATTAAAAATACGGGAAACCACGGCAACGGGCCGTAGGGGAGACTTCGTATACGCATGTGGAGGGGGGCAATTTGCTGCGGTCCGCTATATATTAAAACAGGCGGATCCGTTTGAGTGGTGGTTCGGACAACGGGGGGAGCTTAGTTGTGGAGGGCTCAGATGATTCCTTCCTAAGTCGTAATATAGCATCGAGGTCATGCCACCCACCTTGCCCATGGACAACCTTCTCATAGCCACTCTCAGTAGGACATGGAAACGGCGTTCGGGTATCCCCATCCGCCGTGCCGGGGATGAGGTTGTTCTTTTCTGCTAGTATGTCTACAATCTCCTTAGACCCAAGCGCGGCCGTAGATGAAAATGATGTCTGGTCAATCTCATCTGAGGCGCTGGGATTGCTATTTTTCTGGTCGAATAGCATGTCCACAATTTCCTCATGTCGGCTCTCGGTAGCCAATGAAAACTGTAATTCCCGTCTCCTGTCTTCAATCTTGGGATGGGCACAGTGCCGCTCTAGAAGCATTCTCACAATTTTCTCACGCCCATTCTCCGTAGCCCACAACAGTGGTGCTCGGCCACTCTTGTCGAGGCTATGTGGGTTGACATCGTTCAGTTCTAATAGCAGTTCCACAATTTCCTCGTACCCACTCTCGGCAACCCACGAAAGGGGCGTTCGGCCACTTTTATCTGCCATATCAGGATTGACATCGTTCCGCCCCAACAGCATCTTCACTGCCTTCCTACGCCCAAACATAGCAGCCCACGAAAGCGGTGTTCGACCACTCTCATCTGCCTTGTCGGGATTGACACCGCCCCGCCGCAAGAGCATCTTCAAAATCTCTACACTCCCATACCTAGCAGCCCAATAAAATGGTGTTCCACCACCGACGTCTGCCGTCTCGGGATTGACATCATTCCGTTCCAATAGCATCTTCACAATCCTCTCCCTCCCATACATAGCCGCCCACAAAAGCGGTGTTCGACCAGTCTCATCTACCGTGTCGGGGTTGATATTATTCCTCAATAGATCCTCCAAAACCCATTGATGCCCATACAGGGCAGCCCAATGAAATGGTGTTCTGCCACCCTTATCTGCCGTATGGGGATCGACGTCACCCCGTTTCAATAGCATGGGCACAACCCACGACCTCCCACACATTGCAGCCCACAGAAATGGTGTTCGGCCACTGTTGTCTGCCTTGTCCGGCTTGATATCATCCCTCTCCAATAACATCTTCACAATTCTAGCATTTCCGTTCCAGGCAGCCCACGAAAGTGGTGTTCCACCATCCTTATCTGCTCTGTCGGGATTGACATCGCTTCGCTCCAAGAGCATCTTCACAATCTCCGATTGCGGATGCATAGCCTGTGAGGATGGTGTTCGGCCAGTCTCATCTAGTGTGTTGGGATTGACATAGTTCCTCTCTATGTGCATTCCCCAAATTTCCCCACTCCCGGCAGCCCATGACAATGGTGTTCGGCCACTCTTATCTGCTGCGTCGGGATTAACGCCCTTACGTTCCATTAGACTCCGCACAACTTTGCTACACCCGGCCCTGGCAGCCCATGAAAATGGTGTTCTGCCATTCTTATCTGCCGTGCTAGGATTGACATCGCTCCGCTCTAATAACATTTCTGCAATTCCCTCGTAACCATTACCGATAGCCCATGAAAATGGTGTTCTGCCACTCTCATCCGCCACGTCGGGGTTGACATCACCCCGCTTCAATAGCCTTCGCACAACTTTGCTACACCCGGCCCCAGCAGCCCACGAAAAGGGTGTCCGGCCATTCTCATCTGTGGCACTGGGATTGACATCGCTTCGCTCTAATAACATTTCTGCAATTTCCTCGCATCTACCACCGACAGCCCATGACAATGGTGTTCGGCCACTCTTATCTGCCGCGTCTGGATTAACACCCTTCCGTCCTAACAACCTTCGCACAACTCTGCTACACCCGCCCCCGACAGCCCATGAAAATGGTGTTCGCCCACTGTTATCCGCTGAACTGGGATTGACATCGCTCCGATCTAATAACATTTCCGCAACTCCCTCGTACCCATTGCCGGCAGCCCATGACAATGGTGTTAGGCCACTCTTGCCACCATTGTCGGGATTAATGTCTTTCCTTCCCAGTAGCATCTGTACAATTCCGCTGTGCCCCCTCTCAGCAGCCCGTGAAATTGGAGTCCGGCCATTCTTGTCGGCACTGTCAGGGTTCACATTGTTCCGATACAATAGCATCTGGACAACTCCGCTACTCCCGGCGCCGGCAGCCCATGAAAACGGTGTTCGGCCACTCTTGTCAGCACTGTCAGAGTTGACATCGTTCCGATCCAATAGCACCTGGGCGGCTCTGGTACACCCGGCCTCAGCAGCCCAGGAAAATGGTGTTCGGCCATCCTTATCTGCTGTACCGGGATTGACATTGTACCGCTCTAATAGCATCTTCGCGACTCCCTCACCCCTGTTCCCAACAGCCCGTGACAATGGGGTTTGGCCCTGGCGATCTGCCATCTCGGGATCGACACCTTCATGAGCTAATAGTAGCTTCACAATTCCCTCATCCCGGCCCTGAATAGCGAACAGCAATGGTGTCTCGCCATCCCCATCTGTAGTGTTCGGATTAATATCGCTCCGCTGTAACAGAAGCTCTACAGTCTTCTTATGCCCATTCCTGAGAGCTAATAAAAGTGGTGTAGTTGGTAGTTCGCCAGACTCATCTCTGGTATTTGGGTTGACGTCATTCCGCCCCAATAACATCTGCGCAATTTCCTCATGCCCACCCTCAACAGCTCCCAACAATGGGGTTTGACCCAGGTGATTTGCCGAATCCGGATTCAGACCCTCCTGCTCCAGCAGGAGCTTCACCATCTCACCATGCCCGTTCTTGGCAGCAAGAAGCAGCGCCGTATTTCCACACAGGTCTGTTGTGTTAAGATCCCATTTCTTGACCTTAAGTAAGGGAACCATGATTTTTGAAAGCCCGAACAAAGCTGTGTAGTGTAGCCCCGTGAATCCAATGGGATTACCGGCGATATCGAAGGGATCCCGAAACTCAAATTCGTCCCGTAAGAGGAGTGAGCAAGATATGTGTCTATCGAATCGATCAAGTAGCTTTAGCGCAAGCGGGATCACTTGCTCCGAGGGTTCACTTTGAGCATGTGCCGCCCAGAAATGAGAAGCGTACTCAAGAAGGGGAGTTGTAGGGCGGGGAGAAGAGAGAGCCGGGGAAAGGTCCCTGATGAATGTAAAGTTAAGGTAGGTTAAGCATACCTCTGCTATTATCGAATGGGGAGTATGAAAAAGCGCAGCATTTGCTAGGATATGTTCCTGTAGAGTGAAATGAACGAGACGGACTTTGGAAGACGAGGAATCGACAGTAACTAATCCCAGCCCACAGTTCAATATGGTCCGGATTGAAGGGGTATTATCACTATTTAGATCTCCAGACCCTATCTCTACTCCTAAGGCTTGACATAGTTCGTCTGGTGCTAATGGGCGCTCTGAATAAGCTATCCACATGATAGCTTCCATTCCTAGCCTCGCCCTATCCTGCTTCTGTGCTTTTATTCTTTTCAAAGTGGTAGCGTATACGTCCGCTACGTCTTGGCCACTTGACATTTGCCTAAGCTTTTCCTTCCTCCTATGAATTGTCGTCTGATCGAGGATCGTGTCGACGCTGAGAAAGACAAGAAGAAATCTATACACTATCATTAGTAAGTGGCTTGACTTCTACACAATACGGGAAAATCCGGCGCCTGGGCGTACATCTCTGACATTGTTTGAGGAATAAGTTCCATTATATCTGCCTTTAGACCGTCATCCATAGCATCGGGTTCTGTGTCCTCGTCCAACTTGATCCTTAAAACAAGTTCTATATCTTCCCTTTTTGGACTCACTGAGAGTGTATCCAGGCTGCGGAAGTACCTCTCAGCCTCGTTGCGAATGAAAGGCCTGCCGGTCAAGAATAATCGAATATTTGGTAACTCTTGGACGATAGTTTTCAGAGCTCTAAGAAGGCCGGTCTGATGCTCAGAGAGAGATTCATCCAAGCCATCAATACATATAAACACCCGCCGGAGTTGAGAAATTGCCATCTTTAGCATTTCGAGAAGCTCGGAAACATCTGGGCCAACCCCGCCAAAATGTTCCTTGGCTCCTTCGAAAGCTTTGCGTATGTTCTCCGGGATATCTCCGCGCGCCACTAGCTGTTTGAGCATAGCCCCTAGCATGTTGGATGTGGTCTGTTTCTTCCTCTCGAGGTAGTCACAATAGAGCCCCGCAACCATGATACCCTGCCCACTGCGGTAGAAATGATCAATTACCACTGAGCTAAAGCCTCTAGTTAGCCATCTGTGATCTCTCTCTCCATTTCTTATATTACCTAAGATAAGTCTTCCCCACACCTGGATCGCCGTGGCAAAATAGCACACGGTGAGATGATCCATCTTCCTCCACATCCCATCTCCGAAATTCGCTAGATTGGAAAATCCATTTTCCTATGCCCTTGACCCGGTTCTCTCTTAAATACTGGTGCCTTCTATGAGGCTCTAGGGGTGACAGCCACCGCAGTACCTGAGCCTTGTCATCTGTTATGGTTGTGTGGATGGTCTTGTTGAAACTGTTGACATTGAATGACCCTATATTCCCCATGCAGTCCATACTGTCTGAAGTCTGGCTGATAGAGGACATGTGGGAAGGGGAAAGAGAGGGGTCTGAAGGCGGTCAAGAATCCCCCGAGAGCTGAAGAAAATCAGGGTGGGGAGTAAGGCTGCGAAATGTCACATTGACATTTCCCCCAACAGCCCTACGCCAAGAAGTCACATCTCCCTCTTTTTGAATTGGCGACGAAGATTTTGCACTTCCCGGGGCTGAATTCATCAGATGGTCTTTCACCTTTGCAATCCTGACTCGGCTAACGGTTCGGTATAGAACGCGTGTGTGTATTACTTCTACGAAAGTTCACAAGATGCCGTTGTGTTCTGCCAGGTAGCGGATGTGAACATGCCTTAACCGAGACCATATGCCAATGTGAGATCGGAGTAGAGCATCTTAACCTTGGCAAACTTAAGAGTCAAAACCGCATCCGTCTTTTCTGTTAGCAAGGGGCGTGGCTCGCCTTCAATCACCAGTAGTACTCGAATGCAAGGAAAATGTGCTATAAGGGTGAAATTCCCCATCGAGGATAGGGGGGAGAAATCACAGAAAAACACGCCCCTTGGTGAGGACCAAAAAAAAAGATAATCCGCAGTTACTCCAAAAGATAATTTCGAGGTCTTGGTGCACCTCCCTTGTGTTCGAGAACTGTACTTGTATTTTTCCAGCACACTCTCTGCTGTGGGCAATCTCTCGAATCTGCCACTCTATGATAGCCCTTGGGGTGTCTGAAACAGTCAAATTCGTAGCCAGGCACACTAAGAATTATGATTTGCTGAGAATATTTAACTTGGCAATAATGCTGAGTCATTTGGGCAGCGAAAGGGCTGAAAATCGTATCTTCTGACCAAGTCTGGCATTCTGGGGCTGAATATGGCCTTAGCGTGTTGGCTACGAATTTGACTGTTTCAGACACCCCAAGGGATACTAACTAGGAACTCTTTTATAAACCCTGTTTCTGTTCAAGTCTGCCTGTCCCGATGGTGCAATAGAGGCTGAAAGTCTTTTTGGCTAGTCCTATTTGAGATGCTATCCCCCGCTCTGCTCGGCTAGCTGACAAGGCTGCAAAAAGGGCTGTAAAATCGCAATAGGATAAGACCATCTACTCGTACTTGTCCTAGGCCATAAGTACCCGAAAACAGGGATTAAAGAAATATATGGTAAAACATCCGTGCATGCCTGTGCCCCCATACAAATGATCCCTGTTCATTTTCGGGTACTCATGGCCTGGGACAAGTAATCGAGTACCGTACGGAAGCACTGCGAGAATGTTGTGGGGCGGGGTTGTTTGCTGACCCTAAGTTGTCGGAAAAGCCCTGCCACGCTGCGCACTTGAACCTCCCTTTGGGCAAATCAGACGGAGAGCGGCACACGGCTGCGACTTAGTGGCTTCAGGACTACCGGCAATTCAACTTACCACAATTCCAGACCCCAGTACTGTCCAGTTGGGATCTGAACTCTGCGGATCAGTGTTAGAGATATTAACAGGGCATGAAGATACCGAATTCACCACTTGTAGTGCTGTTGGCCGGTAATACCGTATTACAATTAGGACTGTTTCTGACTTAGAATGAAACTAGGTGGATGTCTGATAGGGATCAATTGCAAGACATTTGTAACTCTAACCCTGAATATCGCTTCTCCATCATCATCATCACCAAATACTCCCTTTCGCCATTCCCTACCCAATTTTATTGTATTGTTAAGACACTCGTCTCCGCGCAAAGGACCGGCACTCATCTGACCTTCTATCGAGTCTACAGTAGCCACCCTAAAGAAGGCGCCCATTCTTTGGGCAGGGGACAAGTACACTTGGGTTTAACCGCTAGGTAACAGTGGCATTGGTAGCATTAAAATATGGATCTGGTGTCGGGCTGGTTTGCTGTTGGACTGTTCTCTGAATCCTGAATGTGTAGGCTGTGGTCTACTTGTGCATTTATCCAAACTAATAAATTTCTTTCAGGTTCACTTCCCAAGGTTGTGCCTATCGTTCTCTCCTCTCTTGCACCGCCCCGACTTTTTCTTGCCTTTTCTTCCCATGTTTTGAACACACCGACATCTTCTCTTTTTTGTCCTTCCAGCATAGTCCCTAACACGTATTATGAGGAATCTCTAAACACTCTGTAATTAAAGTTATCGGGGCCGCCAGCGATTCCTACAATAGATAGAAATTCGCTGAGAAAGAATATATAGCCCTTTTCCCTTTTGCACCCGGGAGTGGTTGGCAGTGATACCTGCAGGGTTTGGATGCCCTCGCCGGAGCAACACATCCAGTACTGAAGGACAGATTTCAGCTAACCTCATCCACTTCAAATATTCCCCATTCCCGGTACCCAGGGTTGAGAGACCTGGCTTTTTCGTGTCTTTCAGGATCCTATCCAGAGGTTTTAGTAGAATACAAGCGCTAGGAGAAAATAAAGGGCATCATTAGATTCAGGGTTCCGAGTGGTCGGCGGAAGACTGAACCGGACTAGCTAGTCCGGTTGAAAGTCAAGTCTAGTCCGATGGTGGAAATTGGACAGGCTGGACAATCAGGATTATCGAAACCGACTCGACCAGGACTGGTCCGACCAGGTCCTCCAAGCAATAGGATATGCTATTTTTATTACAATGTATTATGTTCAAATAAAACTTTTCTTAAACTTATTGTTTCCATGGATTATACAGGTATCAAACTGTTTTTGGTTCGCTAAGTGAGTGATATTATATGATCAGATGCCACAACACCAGTATTCGATGCGACTTATCCATCGGGTAATCGCATTTCTACCACATTCTATCCTCTCCAGGATGTTCTATCAACTTGATTTGAGGGGCTGTTGATTTATAACGTGGCAAGCGGCTTTAAGATCCTATTCTATCTATACTTCTATTCTTAGCAAGTGTTAGCCCAGGTACCACCCCGACTCTCATGTAATCTTTTATAAAGACTGTTCTGGGACCAGTCCAAACCGGACCGGACTACCTGGGTTAGTCGGGCACAGTCATCGATATCAACCAGGACTGGCCAGCCTGGTCCTGCTTCCAAGACTTGACCAGTCAGACTGTTCGGAACCCTGATTAGTTATTGTATTTTCCCTCTGCTTTGTCGTGGTGCGGGTGATCTTTGATGGGGGGACCTAACGACTTAAGCTATCTCACCACCCATATCAATGCTTGTCGGATGTCGGGTGTTCTAGATGTGGATTGACGGGGATAATGAAACACCAAGAGTTCTCACCGAAAATAATCGCAGGAGCCGGAAAGTTCACTACGGTCAATGACAATGATCACAATTAACTTAACGGCAAAGACGGGAGTATATATCAACCGCAAGGACTTCCTATCCATCAATGAGCCACCACATCTCCCCATTCTATTCCATTCAGACCGGAAGAACGTTCAGCGCAGTGACATCCTCAGCGAGGCTCGGCGTGGATTGACACCAAATTTCCGCACGCACCAAACAAAACTGCTACCAAAGCTTTGCTAAGCCTCGCTGAGGGTGTCGCCCCGCTGAACGCTCACCCTGTCTAAGTCTTGCCTTCTCCTTGTTCTCTCTTGGGTCATTAAAGGAAAACGTACTCCCACAGCCAATAGCCTCCGGGGATATAACACTCATGTGTCCGGCTCTTCCACGCTTTCCTGATAGCGTTCCCACATTTCTGACAGCTCTCCCGACGGCAGCACAGTTCCAAATCTTTCGCGCATTCCTGCATTCGAAATGCTTTAAGAGAAAAAAACACATGCCCGAAGCCAGAACACGTTCCCAGAAGCCTTCCGAACGGACTATAATGAGAGCATGATGAGCAAAATCTCACGGTTTCCAACAGGGTCACCACAGAATAGGTCTACCACTCACTCCACCATTAATCCCCTTCGCCTAGCCCTTTCTATAATTTCATGAGGTGCAGATTGGGGGAAAATAGCGAAGCGCAAGAGCGTAAGAAGTAACGATGTGGAGGAAAATATTTATGGATTGTCCGATTCGTATCCCACTCGTTTGTCCTGCATATCTATGCTGAAGTAGAGGGTTTATGGTGAAAAATACGACAATTGTTTCCCAACTCTACATTCGTAATATTGGGGGAATTAGAAGGCAAGAAAAACTCCCTTAATTGCGGAAATCATTCTGTGCAAACTAATACAGCAGTGAAGTTCTGATCTCTTTGCCATGAACTTTGTGGTCCATCTTCCGCTTTTCTCTGATCTTTTGCAGCCTTATGTGTGAATACTTATACGAAGTATACAAACCAGGTATGATATACCGAAAATTTTCAACTTGTTTGATTGGTAATTGGTGGCTAGAGACACTTCTTAGGCAAGTAATAAAATAGTAAAAGTATGATATGAAGGAAATGTTGAATTTCTGATCATTGTTTAAGTCTTCCATTGTCCTCAAACAACGGCTTTGTCTAAAAAGCGTTTCTTTCCTATATCATTGCGCTCTATTGGGTTGTATCTTCTATGGTGGTGAGACATCATCAGTTGGGTGTTGATTACTGAGCAGCTATTTTTGTATCAGCTAGGCTTCATTGCGCTCTTCAGGTTTGGAGGTGTACACTCAGTTGAAACACATCATGATGATGCGTTCGGGCTGATGACAGAAAACCGGTTACTTTTCATGACGGATGAGGTCACTTACATTCCCTATATATGTTTGGCCTTTTGGCCCCTCTCTTTGGATAATAAGCAAGAATGATACGGCGAGCAGAGGTTGTGCAAAGTCTTTACGATTCCGCGTTCACATATTGAGGCACAATTACAACAGGAAATATTCTGTATAGCCGAGTGATCATAGGTGATTTTAATATATCACCGCTCTTCCACGACTACACTGCGAGAGTGAGTGTGAATTGATTGAGACATCCCATTCTATACGGACAGGGGAGGTCAGAGATGTATGCCTTGATGCCTAGTTTTCCGTATTTGGTAGATATCGCATCACTCACAAATGATTGTGCATACTGGGGCATACGTTCCTTCTTGTCTCTCTAGGCATTGAGGCGATCCTCAGAGAGACAACTACTCATCGGAGGAGGGAAAGGCTCAAGCAGACGTCATGTGGTCAGGATGTATGGTATGTTGGACAGTGGTATTGACTTGGGTTGTTGTGGCTGAGTGTTGTGGGGAATCGGCATTGCACCCAGGGTTCGGAATAGTCCGACTGGTCAAGTCTTGGAGGCAGGACTATTAAAAATAAGGCTATGTCGGGCAGAGAGTGGATTGGGATTCTTATTCTTTCTATGTCTACGGATGTGTCCTATATATACACAAACTCGACTTATACAGGAACATCTCGTCCACAACACTCTCAACCTTTTCCTCCTCCGTGACTCCATCCACCCAGCTCCTGAGAAGTTTCCTGAAACTTCTCCTCCGTAATTCCATCCCTTGAGTTTCGTCCTCTTACACTATTCCTCCTGTCTCCTGCAATCCTTTGCTGTTCCTATCTCTCATCGTGCGACTCATATTTGTTCCATCTCCTCATTAACCTTCATGACTAACCTCTAGTATGCCCTTAGTGTGAAATTCTAAAACTTCCTAAGCGTTGCCCCTTTAACTAACGTATCAACCAAACAACACTAACACTTCTGATACCATACTAGATAATCGTGCAACTGCTATCAAACCCAATTCCTCACTGCCATGTCCCATCAGTGTCACACCTATCCCCTGGGTATGGAACCTTCGTGAATTTCAACAAGGACCAGGCTGGCCAGTCCTGGTTGATGTCAATGCCTAAATCCGACTTTGCATGGTCCGGTCCGGTTTGGACTGGTCCCAGACCAGTCTTTATAAAAGATCGCATGACAGTTGGAACACCACCCAGGCCAACACTCGCTAAGAATCGAACTATAGCTATAGCAGGATCTTGAAGCTGCTTGTCATTTTATAAATCAACAGCCCCTCAATACAAGTTGAAAGAACATTCCGGAGAGGATAGCATGTGGGGATGGCATTTGGTGGAAATGTAATTACCCATGGATAAGTGGCATCGAATACCAGGATTGTGGCATATGGTCATGTAATATCAGTCACTTGTAGCACAAAATAGTTTTGATACTTAAGAACCTATTTTCGCCACCTCTAATCTAAGCGAGGCACTATCCCCACCATATAATCCATGGAAACAATAGATTTAATTAAGAAAAGCTTTTATTTGAACGTAATATATTGTGATAAAAATAGCATATCCTATTGCTTGAAGGACCTGGTCAGACCAGTCCGGGTCGAGTCGGTTTCGATAATCCTGACTGTCCAGTCGGTCTAATTTCAACCATTAGACTAGACTTGACTTTCGACCAGACTAGCTAGTCCATTCCAGTCCTCCGCCCACCATTCAGAAGCCTGTTTATACCAGTTGTTTCCCAACGGAATCTCCCAGCGAGTTGCATTAGGCTGTGAATTTTCATTCCTCCAGCCTCATCCAAGGCTGTGTTTTGTTGAGATCTCTCTACCACTATCCTATAGGGAATTTCAACAACATAGGAGGAAGTTTGCTTAGATCTAAACGACGTAAAATCTGGTAGGATTTGCTATTGAATTACTAGCAGGGATTGTAGAATCGACATAGAGTAGTATTAATTGGATGGGCTACTAGAATTCTGAATTCGAATTACTGAAATCTGACAAACTCAGCAAACTCAGGCTTTCCAGTGTGAGAAAACATTAACAATTCTTAGAAGGTTTAGTCTCTGAGCGCGAGGATTAGGGGTCTGAATGGGGCAGTGGATTATACAAGATTCCCCAATAGAAATGGCAATTGGGGACCATGCTTCAAGTTGCTACAGAGTAACGTGGATAAGGCAAACCCTCTATACCATGCACTTGGTAACAAACCTTTTGGATACTACAGCCGGCGGAAAACATGCTATTGAGAAAGTGCAACCCTCACAAAGAATTATTTCACTTTTGGGCCATTATATGATAGAATAGCAAAGAAAAATTCAAAAAATAAGGTGAAAAAAGGAAAAATAACCGTAACTGATTGTTTGATTCTTGATATTTCTTATAGTTAGAAAGTATTTCTGTAGGCTAGTCTATCCGGACTCAAAAGTGGTGTATTTTAGGGTGGTAAGGTAACTTATGCCAAGAATTCTACGAAAGTCGCTAAAACCCTCATCCTAGGCTTCAGTTCATCTTCAAAAATTGGAAAAAATTAACAAATGCCTTAAGTTATTTTTTTCTATTTTTTTCTCTTTAATTTTTTTTAGAAAAATTATTTGCGTCATCATAACACCTAGACTAAGATGACTTAAGAGGTGATATATCATTGACAGAGTATTCTACCCTAAGGTGGGTTGGTAAGGGGCTAACAATGGGTGTCCTCAGGTATTACAGATCCTGGCAACCACAGCCCAACAACTACACAAAATATTTCAATGGGAATGCCGGCCCAGCACGGGGCCCGGAATAATTTCCCTTATATCCGCTCTTAGACGTTCATCCATCGCATCAGGTTCTTTGTCCTCGTCCAACTTCATGCTCAGAAAATCCATGGTGTCCTGCCTCGTTGGGTTTATTGATATAGCAGCCATGCTGGGGAAGTACTTGTCGACCTCGTGTGGATGAAGGGCCTTCCAGTCATGAATAATCGAACATTTGGTAACTCCCGGAGGATAACTTGCAGAGCTCTAAGGATTCCAGTCCGATGTACTGGGAGAGATTCATCCAAGCCGTCAATACATATAACCACCCGTTGTCGTTGCCCAATCGTCCTCTTAAGCGTTTCAAGAAGTTTTGGGACTTCCGGGCCTACCCCGCCAAAATGCTCCTTCTCGTCTCCAAAAGCCCTGGGTATCCGCAAAGACATTCCCTCCCCCCAACAACTGTTTGACCATGGCTCTTAGCATTTTTGATGCAGTTTGTTCCTTTCTATCCCGGCAGTCGCAATACACCCCGGCCACTGTGGTACCCCGTGGTGTGCGGTAAAATGATCGATTACTACGGAACTAAAAGTGCAAACAGTTAGCGATGTGAGCTCCCTCCCCCCATTTCTCGTACTATCTAAGATGAGTCTTGCCCACCCCCGGATCACAGTGGCAAAATAGCACAGAGTGAGAAGATCCATCTTCTCTTGTATTCCCTGTTCGAAACTCGGCAGTTTGAAAAATACATTCTCCCACTCCCTGGAGTCGCTTCCCCCTCAAATGTTGGTTGTTTCTGAGGCTCTAGCGGTGACAACCACCGCAGGACCTGACACCTGTCATCCGTTATAATTGTGCTAAAATTGTTGAACGACTCAGTAATTCCCTTAATGCCCATACTGTCTGAAGTCTAGCCGACAGAAGGCGTAACCGTGCCAAGGTTGTGGCTCCGCGACAACCCACGCTCGCTCGCTTCCTCGCAACCATGGGGACTCTCGAGAGAGTGCCTAACAACTCAACTCAACGGACGATATCAGCTCAACGGAAGATTCAATTTCTATGTGGATTTAAGAATTTCAAACCACAGCCATATATACTCTAATGCTCCAAATGTCCTTCTGGCTCTCTCACACACTGTTTTAAGTCTTTGCAAACAAGGCTTCCATTTTCTTTCCTCCCCCCCACATTTATTTTCATGTGATGGGAAATTGGTTTGGGTTTTTGCAATATCATTTTATTATTTAACTAAAGGGAGTCATGGATTTTGCGGGAAACTTCCGTTGAGCCGATACCTTCCGTTGAGCTGTTAGACACTCTCTCGAAAGGGTTGTCGCGGAGCCACAACCTTGGCACGGTTAGAGGAGGGTGATACCGTAGATAGGGATCTCGGGATGGTAACGCCAAGATAAAATTTCCACACGAAAGGAAATCATGGGTCCCTGCTAAGGCACCTGCGGTCCCCCCGTCCCTAAGGTACCCGCCCGTCCCAGGCACTGCCGTCTGTCCCCTCCTGACACGAAGACCGACGGACTGGAGGCTTGGGAACACTGGAAGCGAGAAAGTTACCATTAGAAGTTTTGCTGCCTAGTGTGGTACTCAATCGCCAATGGTCAAGACAGACAACCATGCCAAGGTTCCCACCTCTCCCAACGACACTAAGCGCCCTTCCAAGAAGGGGGCACTTCTTTGGAGTGCCAATCGCCTCAACGATAGAATCGGCTCCACGATAGATTTATTACATAAACAATGAGAAATGTATTCCACAAACTACCAATTTTATCACCAATCCTTTGGCACTATCATCTGTTATTTTTTAATATTTTTTTCTACAACATTTGGTTCCTTTTTTCCACTTTTCTGTCAGATCTTGGGGCTTTACCAGGCCCTGTTCACTTGCTTCCTGGGGCTCTCTCACACTTTTTGTAGGGCCATCTATCTGGACTTTTAAGGATATACAAAACAGGCTACTTATATTTACCCTATCTTGTATTTTTTTTCTTCCTTCGAGAGTAGGCAAGTGTGGTTACATTCATATTTTCAATGCCCTCAACAGCTCCTACTCTACTCACAGTATATGCCAAGCCCATCTCCACTATTGTCATCGTTGCTGAATCTATCGTTGAGCCGATTCTACTCGAGTATCGTTGAGCAGATCGGCACTCTCTTGGGAGTGCCACCTTCTTCGAGTGATGCTTAGCGTCATTCCGTGAGGTGGAAACCTTGGCATGGTTAAATATAAGACATAATAAAAAGCATCTCGGCTATTGGATTGGTCTCTACACGTATTACGCCCCTTTCTCTGTACAGTACTCGACTACACTCGCGCTATGGAAATAAAATAATATAGCTAGAGTAGGTTCTCGGTAAGCCATAATTACTTGGAGGGGATAAGACTATCCCTTGGGCGGTCTGAGACAGTAAAATTCGCGACCAGCACCCTAATCCTTGTTTAGAGGAAGGTGAGTGGATGGGGGTTTAAACAGTTGTTGAGATGCTGAGTCACTTTAGCTTTGAAAAGCCAAATTCCGAACCCAAAATAGCTAGTTACCCGACTGATCTGGACTTAGGTATTATTTAGCGTGCTGGTCACGAATTTTACCGTCTCAGACCGCCCAAGGGATAAACAATACGCATTGAAAACAAGGGAAATTCCCAAGCCACGATCAGCATGCAAGCATCTTGTTCCCAATTCAACAGATCAGCCTTTGCCCCCTTTCCCCTTTTGTACAACGGTGTGATGGTGTAAGATTTCAGAGGTGAAGGCATCTATGTGATATCACTAAGTAGCAAAGAGCTAGAAGTAAAGTGCTGCGTGAAAAGAGAGAAAGAGATGGATGACTCAATCATCCGGGGAGATAGATGAATAGGAAAAGTAGGAGATAGAAACAGCAAACCATAAGGAGAATATAGAGGAAATAATAGACCATACTTCAAACACATGGAGAAAACAAATCTTTGCAGGCAATCATACAAATGTTTCCTTAGATAGCAACAGAAATAGCCTTCCCTCCCTAGTAATAGCTAACTTCGGACAGTGGTGACAAACCCGTTGGGGAAGGTGGTGCTAGGATTAGGGAGGGCGAGTTCGGAAAAGGATCAGTGGGAGTTAGTGATCGACAGCAGAGAGAGCTTGGCTTGTGCAAGTGAAGAGAACAATTTGTGACCTGTCATATCAGGACCGGCGGATCCTTTTAGAGGGCCTCTCTGATGTCGGAGAGTGCTCAGTTATTAAAGGTCGAAGCAATTCCAAGAGTGTTGCCATAGCGGCTAGACTATGGGACCCGTCTTGTCCAGGGGGAACCCCCGCTGAACCCCTCTCGGTAGGCTGTCGCAATGGGGCTCGGCCACTCTCAACTGCTGTGTTGGGGTTAACATTGCCCCAAGCTGGTAGCGTTTCAACAACACCCCCACCTCCAATGGTGGCAGCCCCTGAAGTCGATGTTTGGTTAGTGTTGGCGGCAGTGCTGTGGCCCACATTACCCTCGCCCAATAGCATACCCACAATCTCCCGATGGCCACCCTCGGAAGCGAGTGAAAGCGGTGTCCGGCCGCTCTCGTCCGCGGTGTGAGGATTGACTTCGTCCCGTTCCAGAAGCATCTGCACAATGTGCTCGGACCCACTTTCGGCAGCCCATGACAGCGGTGTTCGGCCAGTATTATCAGCGCAGTCAGGGCTGACATTGCCCTGTTCCAAGAGAAGCTCGACTACCTCCTCAGACCCATTCGTGACGGCCAATGAAAGCGGTGTTCGGCCTTTCTCGTCTACCGTGTCCAGACGAACATCGTTCCGTTCCAACAGCAGCTTGACAATTTCCTCATTCCCGGTCATGGAAGCCCATGAAAACGGTGTGTGGCCACCACTAATTATCCTGTTAGGGTTGACATCTTGTCGCTCTAACAGCATCTTCACCACCTCCCCTTTCCTAGCCATGGTGGCCCAGTGGAGTGGCGTTCCGCTACCCCCGGTCGCAGCGTCGGGATTGACATCGCTTCGGTCCAGTAGCATTTTGACAATCTCTCCGTGTCCCTCCAGAGCAGCCCATGAAAGCGGCGTTCGGCCATAGTTGTCCGTCCGGTTGGGATCGACGTCACCCCGCTCAGAGAGTATCCTCAATACTTCCGCACACCCATTTCGGGCAGCCCATGAAAATGGTGTACGGCCGATATGATCTGCCGCGTCGGGATCAAGGCCATCCTGTTCCAGTAGCACCTTAACTATCCCACCATGCCCTTTTGCGGCAGCCAAAACCAACGCAGTGTTGCCACCCAGGTCGGTTGCATTAAGATCCCAATTCTTGATCTCAAGTAGAGCAACCATGATCTCCGGAACACCAAGCAAAGCTCCACCGTGGAGCCCGGTGAATCCCATTGGGTTACCCGCAATGTCGACGGGCTTCCGCGCAGTCTCCAAGGGCCTTCCCTGCATAAATTCCTTCGACAAGAGCAGCTTGCACGATATGTGTCTGTCGAACCGATCAAGTAGCCCAAGTGCAAGCGAAATCACACCTGAGGAGGGCTCTCCTCGAGCATGTTCTCCCCAATAACAAGAAGCGTATTCAAGGAAGGGGGCTGTAGATGGGGGTGAAGAGAGGGCTAGAGAAAGGTCCCTGATGTATCCGCAGTTAAGGTAGGTTAAGCAAACCTCCGCAAGTATCGAATGTGGCTTATGAAAGAGTGTTGGATTGCCTATGATATGCTCTTGTAGGGTAAAATGCACCAGACGGACTTTGGAGGACGACGAATCGACTGTGGCTAGTCCTAGAGCGCAGTTCAATACGGTCCGGATCGAAGGCGCGTTGTCATTGTCCAGATCTGTCGACCCTATATCTACCCCTAAGCCTTGACAAAGTTCTTCTGGTGTTAATGGCCGCTTTGCATATGCTATCCACATGATAGCCTCCATGCCTAGCCGTGCCCTGCCCTTCTCCTGTGCCTTAATTCGTCCCATAGTAGCAGTGTATATGTCTCCTACGTCTTGACCGCTTGAAATCTGTTTGAGCCTTTCTCTCCTGCGACGAATTGTCGTCTCCCCGAGAATTGATTCGATGCTCAGAGAGACAAGAAGGAATCTGCATACAATCTTTCGTGAGTAAGGTCATCTCAACGTGATATGGGAATGCTAGACGCACATCTGGGATATTTTTTTCGGAATAGTTTCCATTATATCAGCCCTTAGGCGCTCATCCATGGCGTCAGGTTCTGTGTCCCCGTCCAACTTCATTCTCAAAAATGCCTCGGTGTCTTCCCTTGTCGGGCTCACTGATATAGCACTCAACTCCGGGAAGTGCTTCGCAACCTCACCGTAGACAAATGGCCTTCCGGTCAAGAACAATCGGACGTTTGGCGACCCTTTGACAATAGTTTGAAGAGCGCCGAGAAGGCCAGTCCGATGCCCCGCGAGAGATTCATCCAGCCCGTCAATACATATAACCACGCGTTGCCGCTGAGTAATTGCCATCTTCACCATTTCCAGAAGCTTAGGAACTTCCGGGCGTACCCCACCAAAATGCCCCTTCGCGTCTTCGAAAGCTTTGCGTATATTTTCCGGGATATTTCCTCCGACCAGCAGCCTGAGTATGGCCCCGAGCATGTTCGATGTAGTCTGTTCGTCTCTATCGAGGTAGTCACAATATAGCCCGGCAACAGTAACATCCTGTCCCCTGTCACAGAAATGATCGATCACCACTGAGCTAAAATTGCCGGTTAGCGATGGGGATCTCTCCCGCGGTTTCTTGTGTTACCTAAGATGAGTCTTCCCCACTCCTGGATCACCGTGGCAAAAGAGCACAGGGCAAGAAGACCCAGCTTCTCTCATATCCCATCTCTGAAACTCGCTCATTCCAAAAATCCATTTTCCGACGTCCTTGAGTCGGCTGTCCCTTAAATGCTGATGTCTTCTTTGAGGTTCTAGTGGTGACAACCACTGGAGGACCCGATTCTCGACATCCGTTATAGTTGTGTTGAAACTGTTGAAACTATTGACGTTCCACGACCCGATAGTCGCCATATTGTCCATACTGTCTAGTGCCTGAATGGTAGAGGATGTGGGGAAAGGTTATGGTATGGGGTATATGGGGTATTAAGGAGGTCAAGAGTCTCCTTATAATGGAAGAAAGTCATTTCATGGAGTAAGGCTGTGTGATATCAGACCCCGGTACTCGATCCAATCATTTCGCGCCAGCAAGTCACCGATAAATCACTTCAGAATTTCCGAGGAGAACATTCCAGTTCCTGCGGCTGAACCAATAAGATTGTCTTCCCCTCACCGCCCTCTGACTAGATAATACCAGGGATCGTATTGTACCGGTACTAGCGTAGCCGAATCGAAGCCTGTCACTTTGTGTGGGCGTTGCGACCTCAGGTATCCAGCTTCAGTCAAGCCGCGCGAGTACCAGCATTGAAAAAGTGACAGAATCTCCACCACTTTGGCCCGTGATAAAATAGTGGAGGACAAATTTTGTTTTTATAAAAAAAGCAAGGTGAAAAGGCAGACTTTTTACTTGTGTAAAATCGGCGGCCCCATCCGTAGCCAGCAACAGGGAAGCCATGGAATTCAGCCTGAGGGGCAGCCTAAAAGCCTTACTAACCCAAAAGAAAACTACCCCTGCCCAATGCCCTCCAATCACCGAGTTGCTCTGGTGCGATACCAACCACACATCCCCCCAGAAGATAAGGCAGACACGGATAATATCACAAGTAGACCCCAACATAACCTATCTCGAGTACTCTCCCGATTCTCCAACATCCCAGTAGTGTGAGGGAAACATAGTAAACCTTTTTTCTTATTCCTAGTAGCTTAGGAAACATTGTCTTGTTCAGAACCGGTTGCAGGTAGGGAATACTGGATGTGAAGATGTTTCACTTAGCCAACTCATATGAAGCTCCAATGTTCAGCTGGACGAAACAACAAGCATAAAATCTCTAACATGAGATTATTGTATTCAAGTGATTGCTTCCCAAATCGGAAGGTGCTGGTCAAAGGGGGGATGGGAAAAATGAAAATAAATGGTTTAATGTTGGATTTTATAATAGATTGTATAGTAATATGAATCTAAGTAATTCAAAAGAGGAATAGAAAGTCAGAGTTGTCTAGTTTTGTAAAGTTGATTGCAGTGACCAGGCTTTAAGGTAGGGAATATTCCACTGTATACTCTTATTTCAAAGGCCGTTCTAGATCTCCTAATTGTGCCAAAGTTGTTGCATGCGGTCACAACTCCGGAGTATTCGCTGGCCTACCACAGCTTTGTAGTGTAATATAATATTTAAACTAGTATTATATTACATATCTAATCCTGCAACGTGACATGTTGCTTAATTCTCTTAATAATTTAAGTGTAGTAAGGTATGGGCAACCACCCTAGTTGTGTTGTGGAGAAGATAGGACAGTGTTAAGTGTAAACCACTAGTTGGGCACATATGTTTGTTAGTCCTATTAAGTTAGTAGCAGCACGAATCTGAGAATAGAATAAGTTCTCACATCCACCATATCCACCCATCCAACACATAACATGCCTAGATACATTTTTCTTATATACTTGAACATGAGGAAAAGATTTATTCCTTATTCTGTTTGTCAGATATGAAGAACGCACAGGACGCACAGGACCTAAACTTCTATTCTGGATGCAACGTCAATGCGATGGCGCATCCGGAAGATTTGCACAACGTCCAGTTGTGTCTTGACAACCACCTGAAACACACACTCTTTCCTGTACATGGTGATGCCTACTGATGCTATCCTATCATGGCCTGAGGTCTTTGGACACTCGGATATCATGCCTAGCCGCCTTCTCGGACTTGGGTATTAGGTCCTTACACCTTCCAATGTTAGCCCATCATGTGCTGAAGCTATTCTAGTATCTATTCAAGTTGTGTGCGCCTTCCCTATTCTGATACCTATAGCCTTCCTCTCTTCATCCTAACCTTTGCACTATTTACTGGATCCTTCTAGATGCCAGTGACTTGTTATCGTTTCTTCCAGACTTGCCATACTCACACTATATATCAGGATGGACTTATCAGATACCCACTATTCTGAACCTCTTCCTGATACTCTTCCATGTTCAAAATTCAAGTTTGTTTTCCTAAAATTATCATTATATTGCTCATAAATTATTGCCATCATCCTGACATTCTATACCACTGTATCTATCACTATGTGACTATTCCATATGACCTTTATTACCCACACTTCTGCCCCTCCTATTGACAAGAAAAGATCTAAATCTACCAACACATACCACGTGTCCTTGAGTAGCCTCTATAGTATTAGCATCATCTGGCAGGTCCCGCATTTCATACAGGGCCCTTGGCCCCGCTTCTCTGCTCAGAGAATCATGCATGCTGACCGATGAGCGATTAGTCATTTGAGAGTTGACCCCCCAACTGCCTTGTTATGACTCAAATGATTCAACCCAGGATCTGAGTCCAGAAAGGTTAGCTCCCAGTTAATAGAAGTTGGACTGACATGCAGTAATGTTTCCATCACCTGCGACTGATTGTGACTATCCTCAAGTGCCTCTAGTGTACCCATGTGGGTGTCAATTAGCATCTGCCTGAGTAGGGCAGGATCTCCGGGAGCCTGGTTGCCGAGCTGAGATTTGAGTTCTGCAGAAACTGCCTGGTTATTGTCTATGAAGCCTGTTCTCGGCTCGTGTCAGATAATATGCTGTTTATTGAGCCTCAGTGCAATTGTCTGATGAAGGTTTAATATAAACATGTCCTGCATCACCCTGGCAAACGCCTACTCCATGTTTTTCTGCTAGATAAAATGATCTTGCGTTTTTCTTTATTACTGGACTCGGTTATTAAAAAACAGGGGATGCTTCTGACTCTTCCACTTCCCACTACTTTAGGATTAAAGTATATTTTTGTTTTTATATTATATATTCATTGTTACAGTACAAGAAGTCGCATAGAGCGCTAGCAACGGCGAAAACAAAACCTTAAATCCAAAACGAACAAACAAATGAAAAGTCCATTAGCATTCTTCTTCAAAGGGGGGTCTGTACAGGTCACTGGCCCACATACGGGCGCGAAAATCAAACAAAGTAAACCAAGAAAACTCTCCTTCAAGTTAACCCGCAGAACAAACATACCAAGTATGAAAAACAAGTAAAGAAACCTATCCTCTCTGACACGACATAAAGTAACCAGAGGAAACCATAGAGGAGACATGTGAGCTAGCTGACAAGGCAGCTGAGCTGGGGCGGTCAAACATCCCCAGGGGAATGCGGTGTTCGTGGTTCTAATAAAGCTGGAGAGTGCACGCAAAAGTGCCACGGAGGACCAGATGGGGGCGTCAGGGGTCAGGTTGGAGGCACCTTGAAGGTGGTGATCTCTGGCTGGTCTATTGGCTGGGCAGTGGATGATAGTGTGGTCAAAGGGCTCGGGAGCCTCACCACATCTCTGACATGTGTTGGGTTCTCTGATATCCCACGAGGGATGAGCCTTAGGATAGCTCTTTCCGGACATCATTTGGTGAATCCGACCAGCGTCGAACTTGTTGAGACCGATGAAAGGGTAGAGTTTGAGAGAGAGGGGGTATCGATATTTAGCTGCATCAGGGGTGGCGGAGCGCCACTCTTCCATCAGGAGGTCACAGCCCTTCAGCTTCAGCTGGGGATAGGATGGGCCTCGTGGCTGCTCTGGATAGGAATTGAGGAGGTGGTATTGGGAGGTGACTGGGAGCGGCTGGTCGCTCTCCGGTCGTAGCAGGAAGAGCATTGAGTGGGCTAAAGCGTCGATAGGAAGGTGGGCGCGATACTTGGAAGAGAGCTTGAGCTATAGCCACTTCAGAGGGAGAAGGCTGCCTGCGTTCCTGGCTAGCAGGTGGCGGTGATCATGGGAGTCACAATGCAGGGAGGGGGTTTGTACAGAGGGGGGAAGACGGGCTGCCTCGGGTTGATTTCCTGGGGGGAGCATAACACTCACAGGGCTGCAAGCAATTTCTTGTATTTAGGAGGAGGTCGAGAGGGGGTAGGCAGGTCTCGATAGCCAGTATGTCTGTTAGTATGCACCTGAAACAGTTCATGGTCCATCTCTGGACCTTGTGCCAAAAGCTTGACATTGTTCAGACTGCGTGTGCAGAGGGGGTGAAGTTCTCACCACCATAAGTGAGAATAGGGCACAAGAGTGACGACGCTAGTCGGTGGCAGAGGAAGGGGAGAAGACCCATACCTGGGGGGGAGAGCCTTTTGACCGCCATAAAAGCCGCTTGTGCTTTGGCAAGTCTCTTTGTGAAGTGGGGAGTTGTTGTGAGGGAAGGAGTGAACCAGTAGCCTAGCCATCTGAGCTCGGACATGGGGTAAAAGGTATTGCCATCCAGGTGGATGGGGGAGGATGATGGGAGCGACCTATCCCTGGGGGTGGGCCAGTGTATTAACTCAGTTTTGGGGACCGAGAACCCTACTCGTGACCTGGTGCCCTTAGCCTTAAGGATGGAGTAATAGCCCTGGAGAAGTTGGATGTTCCACCTGTAAGAGCACGAATAGGCAGTGAGTACAAAATCATCGAGGTAGGACAGGGTGAGCCCCTGTGGGATCTCCAGGAGGAGGCAGGGGACGTAAATGACAAAAAGGATGGGGGAGACTGGGGAGCCTTGGGGAGTTCCAACGGCGACCGGGGAAAAGCCCTTGTGGAGGCCTTGGAAGAGGAGGCGGCAGGACCTGCCTGTAAGGAAGAACAGAGTCCACGAAACTAGCTAGGGGCTCACACCGCGTGATCGGAGTATGCAGCAGAGCTGTTATATGTTGACGTTGTCGAAACCCCCCTTAATGTCAAGGAAGAGGGTTGTCCCCTTGCGTTTGGCTATTTGGAGAGTCTTGATCTTGTGGGTGAGGGTAGGGCAGGCATTGAAGGTCGATAGGCCTGCTAGGGAGCCGGATTTATGGGATGTGAGGAGGCTGACGACGAGGGCCACACATGAGAGTCTGCTTGTTATAATCCGCTCGAGTATTTTGGAGAAGGTCTGGAGAAGAACAATGACCTTAAAGGAAGAGGGAGAGGCTTAGGAGGGCTTCCCGAGTTTGTCAAGGACTATGCCGTCTGCCTTTTTGAGGGATGGAGGGTGGAACCTAGTAGACACCAGAGGCGCTAGGAGGTCTCATAAAATGTTCGGTGCAGCCCTATTGATTGCCTTCGAGATTGAGTTAGGGGTCTTGTCATGGCCAGGCGCCGAGGGCAGGAAAGATCGGGCAAGTGCCCGGGAGATTTCAGCTTCAGAAAGCTCGCGGGCGTCCTTAAAAGGGAGGAGGATGGTATCTTGGAGCGAAGCAGGTTGGCACGGGAAGAAGTGGTTGAGGAGGGCTTCATTTAGCTCACTTGGGGTCGAAGAATCTATGAGGACTGGGAAACGTGGTGGCAGATGTCCGATTGCGAATTCCGTCGCCGTCCAGACTGTCTGAAGGATGGCAGAAGCCAGGAAGGTGCACTAGTGTTTCCTTTTCGCCTTTTTAATGGCCTTAAAGTAGGAGGCCCAGGCGGCCCTTGCAGATGCTAGGAGAGAGGCATCTAGCCTGTTACCACAGGACTTGCGCAGTGCCGAGCTATAGGGCATACGTAGGTGGGAGAGGGCCATGAACCACCATGGATTCGAGCGGTGGATAACCCTTTTGAGGGGGGTGTGGAGTGCCAGGGTAGCATAGACCCAGTTAAGGTTTGTGTCGAACCAGGTACCCATGGACCTAGAGGTCAGCAAGGCTGGAGGTGATCGGATGATGAGAGCTTTTAGGTCGCTTTCCAGGGCAGGCCAGTAGGTTAGGGCCCAGTTGGGGGAGGGCGGGGCCTCGCGAAAGAGGGGAGGGTCGTGGCGGATAAGGATAGGGATGTGGTCACACCCCTTTGAGGGGAGAGGATCAGACCATTCTGAGAAAAAGGGTACTAGTAAGGGACAAGCCAAGGCCAGGTCAAGGACTCCGGGCCTGCCCACATGGGACATGGAGAAGCGTGTGTAGGTACTGTGGGGGTTAAGGAGGGAGAAGCTGAGTTCCGTTGCCCTGTCAAAGTAGGGGGTAGAAGTCGCAATCTCGTCATCTTTGAACCTTCTAAGGGGGTCTGAGGTGAGGTAGTGGAGGTTGAGCTCGCCTAAAGTGAGAGGAGGGTGGGAAAGGATGGGGAAAATTAGGTCAGGGGGGACTATTCTTATGTTGTTCGAGGCACCCTTGGTGCAGTAAGAGTTTATGATTGAAAGCTTAGTGAGGGAGGGGTGGAAAAAGGCAGCAGGGGTGAAGAGAGCCAGGGCTACTATGATGTCGCCTCTATCAAAAAAACGAGGAAGGAGGGTGAGAGACTTAAGGAAATCACTAAAAACATAACAGGCAACTTGAGGTTTGGAGCTGCCAAAACTGGGGGGGGAAAAGCACGTATATAATTGGAAGGAAGGGAGTTCCCCTCTGTAGAGTGGGGGGTCCTGGAGGGTGACAACAGAGGTGGGGCGGCTCAGTTGAGAAAAGGAACCAAATGAGGAAAGAAACACATGCCAGCTCCTGAGGCAGTTGTGTTGAACCAGTGTGGAGGGTTGGAGGAGTGAGGGGGAGGTCTGCTCTCCACTCCGGAAAGGTTGGTTGTACTGCATTTAAAGGGCCAGGCCCGGGGCATTACGGGGGACGGGTGAGGGATTAGCAGGGTCCGCGGGAGGAGGGTTACTAGAACTGTGGGTAGGCCTTGGAGGGGCCGGAATCATCTTGATTCTCCAGGGTCTTGGCATCTCAGCCTCTAACGCCTGTTGGAGCGAGCGGGTGGCTGAAGACGGGGGCGATGGGTTCTTGTAGTCGGTGGCTATGTCCATCCCATCGTCAGCGGGAACCAGATGTATGACCTCTTGGGCAGGGGTGGAACGCCTGAGAGCGGAAAAAGCCAGGCGGCTAGTGCATTCTTTGTAAAGGGCGGAGTGCCCGCCACCGGAGTTGGCCCAGAGGGCCAGTGAGCAAGTTCAAGAGCTAGGAGTAGCCTTAAGGTTGCCACCACAAGGGCAGGTTGGGTTGGGACATCTATGATTTGAGCGGGTGTGGTTGAGGGAGGTGAGTGGGCAAACCGGGATGACAGCTGGGCAACGTGGTGCAATATGGCCGAAACCCCAGCAGTTCCTGCATTGTGTGTATCGATTACAGGAGTATGGTCTTTCAATTGTTCTCGACTAGGAGAAGAGTCTGATTGAGGATCTCATGGTGGGGACGTCAGCAGGGTTGACCGAGATACTGATTGAGGTACGCGACTTGCCAGCCCTAGACGTAGAGTTCGGGTTGAGATATCTAGTGGAGAAAATCTGTATGTTTTTCGAGTTGAGAATTGAGACAGCGAGGCTGGGGAATAGTTCCTCAGGGTCTTCGGGCAGGAAGGTGAGTGGCAAGGAGTGGATTGCCAGCTAGACCTCGTTGGGGGTGAGGCGAAAGGGCAACCAGCGAGAGTCACCTACTGGGAACGAGGGACTGAGTTCAGTGAGAAGGGCGTCGAAGTATGGCTTGAGAGTGGCTGTGGTGGTGGTAGTATCGGAGACATGGAGGGTGACTGACCCTCTGTTATTAACATTGGCCGTAATGGCGGAGGGGAGAGTGCAGATGGCATCCCTTAGGAGGCAGGCAGCAATGTCGGGGAAGGTGGCAGCAATTAGGAGAGACTACGTGTGTTCAGTGGGGGAGGAGTGAGGAGCGTAGAAGCTTCTATCAGCTGTGGGGAGTGACAGAGGTCCCTGCGGGGCAGGGGCAATGTCACTGGCGGCCGCAACCTTGGAGCCTTTAGTGGTGTTCTTATTCTTCTTTGCCTTCTTGGGAACACTGGATGAGACAACCTGGGCATACGAAGGTCAGGGCTTGGGGCAGTCAGGATCCAGGTTGCCTGAGATGAAGGGGGAGGGGTCAGGGTACTTGCCGTTTTGGGACACGTTGGCTTTCCATGAATCAGGGCACTTTGCAGTGTAGGCGCAAGGGTCTCCCTAGAAAGCACATACCAAGGGGTCGTAACCGAGGATGTCAGGGTCAAACCCTGTGTTAGGTGCCTTGGGTTGAGGAGCGCGGGTTCTGAGAGGGGGGGGCGGGGGTACTGCGAGTGAGGTTGTGCTAGGGGGAGGAACAACAGGCCGAGCCGGGATGGGGGCAGGGGGGGGGAGCAGGGGTCGCCTTATATGACAGGACACGAAGGGATGTGTGGATTGGAGAGAGCGTGTTTTCCATGCAATGAAGGTTCGGGAGTGTTGCGACCTTGGACTGAACATTGCCCATTAGGGTGGTAAGGGTGTCTAGTTGCCTTATTATCGACTTAAGCGTGTTGAGACCGAGCAGTTGAAAGGGATGAGGATAGTCTCTCCTTCTGAGAGGTTGCAGAGCTTCCTATCATTCGGGATGGGGATCTGTAGTGGGGAGAAGTGAAGTGTGTCCTGAGTTTCCAGAAGAAACTGACGGAGGAGGAGGAGGGTCTGAGAGGGTTCCTCCTCTGAGGAGTCCACTGCGGATGCTCTCGAGGAGGATCTGGAAGAAGGGAGAGGGGGGAACACTATAGGGATGTCCGGAAGGTTGTCCATCTATTGCCCTAGCAGGAATAGCTTACCTAATATTTAAGCGCAAGGTATATTGCTTCATAGGATGACCATATGCGCGGACCCGGGCTCCCAGAGCGATGTGCTTCTGAAGCGCCTCTGGAAGAAGACTCGGACTACTGGATGAGAGCACGTTTCAAGATATGTTTAACTGATTGGAATGATGATAGAGAACACTACTCCTCTCATGTTCTAGTTGTATATGCTTATTGCTGCATAATGCTTTGATAGCTGGATATCAGAACAGATCACTCCATATTCCATATTATTATTGGTATGTAGACATTTGGACTGCATATTCATATATAGTCTATCATAACGAAAAGATTGAAGACTGCCTACTGGTGGAGTGGGGACACCCTCAGATGAAATAGCAGTTCGGGAGATTCTCTGAGTTGAGTTGGGCAAGATTTCAGGGTCAAACAGTGTTCGCACTGCATTCTGACAAACTGAAATGTTAAGAAGATACTTCTTAACTAAGGAAGTCGAAGTAGCATAGATATTAGTATAAATAGCAGGCTTCTCTCCTGGTGGTTAATCAATCATCAAAGCAACGGAGAAGTGTCCTTAACAATATAACAAGTGAGCGAGTTATACTCTAACTCTTTGATATTTGACTACTCTTTATTACTCTACATTTACCAAACCATTTCCTACGAGCCTTCCTGACTATTATTCTGTTGTCTCGAATATCCTTGGCCTAGTTAGCTCGGAATGCTACCGTGTTAGCAACCCCGTCACACTATATTGTTATTCTTCTGTCATCAAGGCTCATACTTACCTCATGCTATCAGACTTGATTGCCTGTCTGATCCTATATTAACTTTTTTTCATCCTCGAAAAGCCTACAGGGACTGCCATTAACGCATCTCAGCCAACGGAAGAGCCCTTGGACGATTGGGAACCAGAATCAGAAGGTGGAGTTACATTACGGTACTCCACTGCTTCACCCCCACCAACCCTCCCCTCCTGATCGTCAACCCCCGAGACCATTGTTCAACGAACCTTTCCCCCTGATTATTTAGATCAACTCTCCAAAGACTACCAGGAATTTATCGATTCCTTTGTAGAAAACTGGTGGCACACTAAATACGGGTCCTTTGGTCACCCGTTTCCTTCAACAATTTGAAAAAACTTATTCTCAGTCCACTCATTAGGAATATCACATACATTTATACTTTACCATCACGCAACATGACGGAAAACCTACCTGGTTCACCTTTGCCCTTCCAAGCCTCTTCTTGTGATAAATCGCCAGACGATCCTATGGATGATGATAACTCAACACCTCAGGCTTCATCTTTCGCCGCATCATCTGGACCTCTTACAATTTCGTCAGGACCTGGCTCGATAGCGATAAGTCGATCGACAAGGGCACCTTTTCGGATTGGAAAGCCTTCCTCCCACTCAACCTCCCGACAACACTCGAGAAACGCCACAAATCCTACCGAACTCCTTAAACGACAAATTGCTCAAGGATTCAAGATGATTTCATCCTCGATACATCAGAGCCAAAATGAAAATCAAATAGCTCTCGAAGCATTATGATAGGATGCTAAGGTACAATATGGCAGCTTAGAATTGCTACAAACCCATTTAGCGAAAGGCGCGTCAATTGTCGATCAGGAGCTAACTGATGCAAAAAGAGCATTGGCCACATTCGAAGTGGCAACTCGAGTTGAGTGAGAACGTCTAACAGCTGAGATAGTTGGAGAATTTAGACGACAGGAAGCGCAACAGAAACAGGATGCTGAATCGGCAAAGGACCATGACAGTATCCTGGAACACGAAGTGCTAAACCTCAAAAAACATGTTAAAGCCCAGGATGCTACCTGGCAACAAGTCCTCCATGATCATGAGGAAAGAGGTGAACAACTACTGAAGTAGCAAAAGGAGGATGCAGGCGCCCAGCAAAAAAACGATCGTCAAGAAGCCAGAGATCTCCTTGACAAGCAACCATTCGAATTTTAATCATTAACACAAAACCTAACTGCAAGGATTGATCATGCTGAAAAACCTTACTATACCATTCCACCAAGCGAGGGTGGTGATGGCGATCCTGGACCATCGAACCGACGTCAACAAAACCCTTGGATACCACCTGAAGGTATCAACCCTGATACGCAGTTCTCACGGTCCCCTGGTAAGATACTTGTTGGGATAACTTTGGTGTTCTTTCTTCTGTTACACGGTTGCCATAAGAGATTTCTTTTGTAAAGGTTTACGACAAATTGTATTGTTTCCTTAGTTACGCGGATATACGACTCATACTGGGGTATGAGTCGGGCGGCAAAAGGCTGTGTTAGGATTTTCTTCAATATAAGGGGGGGGTTCCGCCCCCTATATTTTTGATTCCTTACGCTATCTGGTATTGCTTACACGACTCCTGTACTTCAGAATATAACGTCTTTTATTCTGATAAGGAAGACCCACACCAAGAACCCACAAACCCTGACCCTGACCTGCCGTTACCCGGTCACCCCTGACCTGAGATTGTCATCTTCGAAACCTTACGCTAAACGACTGTAATCGTTTAGAACCTTCCTGTCGTTGTGTGCCTTGGACTAAGGTCCAGTGCCAAGACCCCATTACACAAGGTAGCGTCTAATGAGGATCCAACCCACACAACACCATGTTTCGATGTGTCGAACTTCCGACCGGTGCACTAACTACCCTGACAGAATTGTCGGCGGTTACCAACGATGAGTTTGATCAACTACCCGAAGACCGAATCAGATAACAGCTCCGCACCGTGCGCGATCTTGCTACTTCACTCAACGGGCTCCCGGCAGTCCCTTCCATTTCCCGACAAGGCACCCCTGTACTGCTCGAGCAAAACTCTCGCTTCCAACAGCTGCAACAACGCGTTCAAAACCTAACCAACGAAAGGGAAACGCTTGCTGAAGAACGAGATGCACTTACAGAAGCACGAGATGGTTTGCTTACAGAGGAACAAGGACTGGAGGCAAGGTATAGAGCCATCAAGACTGACCTAGGTGTGACAGTGCCACCATAGTTACCCTTAACACCGGGTTGACCAACACGAACACTGCCCTGGCAGCTGCAATTGCTGCACTTGCAAAGCCAGGGGGACATCCTCCGCCAGCAGGCGAACGACCCTCTAAGCGAGAATCAATCCCCAAGCAACACGAATTCGACGGATCCCAAGACCAACTTTGCCCATTCCTTGCACAAGTACGTACCAAGTTCCTCGGAGATGGCCACAAATTTGTGGATGTCCAACATCGGTTGGCGTATGCTGTTGGGTTCCTGAAAGGGAAAGCTTACGAACAAATTCTTCCACTTATTGATGAAGGAAACATTAGTATAGCTAGTGTGGAAGCCCTGATAACCCTACGCGAAAACGCCTTCAGCGATCCTGATTGGGTCCGCACCGCCGAACGGAATCTACAAAGCCTGCGTCAAAAGAACAGTAACTTCTCTGACTACTTAGCGGATTTCCAACGATATACTGCCGAGGAATCTTGGAACGATGCTGCTAGCGAACCTCATTGTACAAAGGATTAAGCGCTGAACTCAAGGATGCTCTGGTAACCATGGACACCCCCGGCGAACTTGACCAATATATCATATTGCTCAAACATGTGGATAACAAGATCCGTGCCCGCGCAGCGGAATGAAAGAGGTCATCTTCTACATGGAGATCACCTACCACGACCACGACCACGACACCAAAACCGGCAGCTCCTCCTACGACTACCACCACCGCTACAGGTACTCAAGCTGCCCTATGGACCTTTCGGCTAGACGACGCCGCCTATCACAAGCACAACGTGAAGATCGCATGCGACGCGGCTAATGCTTCTACTGCCGGGGAGCAAACCACATGGCTCGACAATGTCCGAACAGACAAACTCACCTCTGAGCCAACGCTGCTGCCATTCGTGCACCTCCACCAGTGGTTCCTGAGGATTCTCGTCCCGAGTCTGAACACTCGGAAAACTAACTGTCCCAGGTACAGTCCAAGGTACTGTCATGGGACAAGAGTCGCCTTCTTCGTTACTTTCTTTATCCGGTTTATCTCTTGACAACATGGAGAATGGGGTTGAAGCTAATCATCTGGTAATGGCATGTACGATTGTTGACAACCATAACAAGATTAGATCTCATACTCTCATAGACTCGGGAGCAACTGGATATGCATTCCTCGACAAGGCTTTCGCCGAGCGCCATAACTTTCCTTTGCTTGAACTTAAAGCACCACGACCTTTGACGGTGATCGACGGACGGCCTGTGAGTTCCGGAGCAATTACTCACATCACCAAGATCGGGTTGTCGATTAACACCCACCATGAAATGATTCCTGCTTTTGTTACCACGCTTGGGGGATATTATCTAATACTCGGTCTACCCTGGTTAAAACACCACGATGTCAAGATTTACTTCGCTTCCAACTCCCTTACTTTTGAATCTGAATATTGTTTGAAGAATTGCGTTAACGACATTACAATGGTCTACGGAATCGAGGAAGAGTTACCACATTTCCTACGGGCTTATGCTGCACAATGTGCTCTCGGATATAAGGTTCTCGACAAGGACGAGGTACTTCAGATACTTCCCAAACAATACCATGAATTCCTTCCTTTATTCCTCAAGAAAACAGAAGATCAACTACCACCTCACGGAAGGTTTGATCATGAGATACCACTGCGCCCGGGGTTTGTCCCTCCTTTCGGACTAATATACGGTCTTAGCCCCCCTGAGTTATCAGCCTTATACGAATGGCTAGACGAGAATCTGGATAAGAAATTTATAGGTGAATCATCCTCCAGTGCTGCTTCTCCAATTTTGTTTGTTAACAAAAAAGAAGGTTCTCTACCCTTATGTGTTGACTATAGGGAACTTAACAAGGGAACCATCAAAAACCGTTACCCTTTGCCCTTGGTCAAAGAAACCTTTATGCAACTTTCACGAGCAAAGATATTCACTAAACTGGATATCGGCGGAGCTTACAACTTAATCCGCATGAGAGCCGGTGAAGAGTGGAAAACTGCTTTTCGTACACGATACGGGCTTTTTGAATCCCTTGTCATGCCCTTTGGGCTCACCAATGCCTCCGCTACCTTTCAAGCGTACATTAATGACGCGCTACGCCCATTTCTGCATAGGTTTTGTACAACATACCTTGACGATATCTTGATATACTCTGAGAATGAGGAACAACATATCAAACACGTCAAACAAATCCTGGAAGCTTTAACGAAAGCTGGACTCCAGGTAAAACCTCAGAAATGTGAATTTCACACGAACAATGTCGAATATCTTGGTTTCATCATCACTACAGAAGGCCTACGAATGGATTCTGTGAAGATCACCACCATCATTGAGTGGCCCATCCCTAAGAAATTACGCGATATCTGCTCCTTCCTAGGATTTGGAAACTTCTATAGGCGCTTTATCTAAGACTATTCACATCTGGCTAGGCCACTAACGCAATTAACCAAAAAGGATACACCATTCGTGTGGTCGGATCTTTGTCAAGCCGCATTCGAAAGATTGAAGGAAGCCTTTACTACGGCCCCCATCCTGATCCATTTTGATTTCGACAAAGAGATAGTAGTGGAAATCGATGCTTCCAACATCGCCTCTGCCGGCATATTCTCCCAACTGGGACCTGACGGGCTTTTACATCCGATTGCATTCTTTTCAAAGAAACACACCCCGGCCGAATGTAACTACGATATTTACGACAAAGAGTTCATGGCCGTGGTATGCGTTTTCGAGGAATGGCGGGCTTACTTGGTCGGAAGACCTGTGACGGTACGATCGGATCATCAGAACCTGCGATACTTTACCACAAAAAGGTTACTCAATCAACGACAAGCCAGATGGTCAGAGTTCCTGTCACAGTTCAACTATACGATTGAGTTTGTACCTGGTAAAGCACATGGAAAGGTGGATGCGTTGACAAGGATGGCAGGACAAACAGACGAACAGATATTAGAAGACGAGACACATAGGACACAGGTGGTTCTCAAGTCCCTGTCTCTGGGTTTGTTGGCGGATATTCCGCTTCACTTTGGAGCGTCCCCATTGAATGAATTATGGACAGAAGCCTATCAAGCTGACCCTCTCCCAAACCAGATACTCATAATGCTGGAACAAGGGGTACGACATAGCCGCCTGATATCACTAGCCGAATGTACCAACAATGGTAATCGACTGCGGTATCGAGATCCTCTTTATGTTCCAGCTCACGAACATTTGAAATTGGCTATCATTCGCGAAAATCACGACGCCCCTGCTTCTGGTCACCCCGGCAAATCCAAAACACATGAACTAATCACCCGACGATACTATTGGCCGAGCATGCGAAAAGAGATTGCACAATATGTGGCCAATTGTCATATCTGTCAACGAAGTTGAACGACTCATCACGCTCCGTTTGGTATCCTTTGACCTGTCTCTATTCCCTACCGACCATGGCAGGATATATCAAATGGACTTTGTAACCGGTCTACCCTAGAGTAACGGTAACGATGCGATTTGGGTAGTGGTAGATCAGTTAACCAAGATGCGCCATCTCATTCCTTATCATACTACCATCGATGCCCCCTCTCTTGCCGACCTACTCCTGGATAACATCTGGAAACATCATGGGTTGCCGCTAACAATCATATCTGATCGAGGGCCACAGTTCGCTGCTGAGTTCTGGGGAACTATCTGTCGCAGACTGAAGAATGACTGGTGTCTATCTACTACATTCCATCCTAAAACTGACAGTCAAACAGAACGAGTTAACGGTATCATGGAACAATACCTACAGTCATATGTGAACTACCAACAGGATGACTGGTGTCAATGGTTACCAATGGCGGAATTTATGGAGAACAATCATGCATCCGGGACAACTCGCACCTCTCCCTTATTTGCCAACTAGGGCTATGATCCTCGTATGGACTTTCTCAACCAACAAACTCTTCCGACTGATGACCAAGAGGCGCGATCTTTTGTTGTCACTATGACAGAACTTCACGCACACCTTCGAACCGCAATGGGTTATACGCAAGATAGGCAACAAGAAAATGCTGACCGACGCCGAGTGCCAGCTCCCTCCTTCCAAGTCGGTGATAAAGTTTGGCTGAACAGCAAAAACATTAGGACACGTCGACCTTCACGAAAGTTGGACAACAAACATCATGGGCCATATGAGGTCAAGGGAATGATCGGAACACACGCTTACCGTCTGGATTTGCCGAATACGATGAAAATACATAACGTCTTCCACGTGTGGCTGTTGCACCTAGTAGCCAAAGACTCACTCGAAGGACAGATAATCCCACCACCTCCACCTGTGGAAATTGAAGGAGAAGAATAGTGGCAGGTTCAGGAAGTTGTGGGTTCCAAATTTGTCAGGAACCGATTGGGGTACCTGGTAAAATCGGAGGGCAACGACGAAACAACATGGGAACCAGCTGAATCAATCAAGGAACTAAAAGCAGTTGATGATTTCCACGAACGGTACCCACTTAAACCTGGACCATCACCGGAGAATCCAGAATAGGCCTCAGGGGACTTCGGCCCTGGGGAGGGCCCTGCTCTCACGGTCCTCCGGTGAGATACTTGTTGGGATAACTTTGGTGTTCTTTCTTCTGTTACACGATTGCTATGCGGGATTTCTTTTGTAAAGGTTTACGACAAATGGTATTGTTTCCTTGGTTACGCGGATATGCGACTCATACTGGGGTATGAGTCAGGTGGCAAAAGGCTGGGTTAGGATTTTCTTCTATATAAGGGGGGGGTTCCGCCCCCTATTTCCCTGATTCCTTACGCTACCTGGTATTTCTTTCACGACTTCTGTACCTCAGAATATAACGTCTTTTATTCTGATAAGGAAGACCCATGCCAAGAAGCCACGAACCCTGACCATGACCTGCCGTTATGCGGTCACCCCTGACCTGAGATTGTCATCTCCGAAACCTTACGCTAAATGACTGTAATCGTTTAAAACCTTCCTGTGGTTGTGTGCCTTGGACTAACGTCCAGTGCCAAGACCCTGTTACAACTATACTAGACTGTATATTTAAGTAAACACACCTATCCATTCACCATATACTCGGATATGGAGTAAAAATCGAGTATGGGGGCAACCTGGTTATTGTAGAATGGTATTGAGTTGGCCAGAATACTAGAAGGGATTGGCAAACTGAAGGATGGCAGAACCCGGGCTAAAACCTGGCATACGTAACCTAATCTCTTAGTGACTTTGATGATATCCATATGATGTTATGGTTATGAAAAGGAAGAAAAAACCTGATTTGTGAACAGAATACAATGGGCAAGAAGGAAGGATAAAAGTATGAATTTGATACACTTAAATTTGAGTGTTGATACACTTATCTATGAATCAAGCAAGACCCTATTTGCATTCCTTTTATAATGCCTACTACTACCTGTACCCAAGCTGTGAAATCCCACTCAAGTATTACTGATACTGGAAGTGATTTGAGCTCGATCGAAGGAGTGGCTAATTGTCATTTGATGATAATATTAGAGGGCATACACTCTAGAACAGGGGTTGGAGGTGGCAACCTTAAGGCTGCTCCTGGCTGTTGTTCTTCCTCGCCACCGCGCTGCACCAATTGCGGAGGCGCCCACACAGTGACTCACAGGGATTGTGACTCCCGTCCGACTCCGCCCCCTCTCAGGTGTTCATCCGCTGCCGACGAGGTCGTTCTCCCGCCGCCTGCTGGCGACGAAATGGACACGGCCGCCGACGACCGAGACGTCTCGCCCCCCCCTTCACCCACCCGCTCTTTCCAGTCGGCGTTCGAGATGGCTACTCCAAGGGCCAGAAGGACAACGATACTTCCAGCCTCTGTAAGGCCCGCACCAGGCGCTGGTCAGCTCCCTCCTATGGAGCCCCAGAGCCCCTCCCCTATGAGCAGAACTCCATCGGGCCTGGCCCACTAATGCAGCAAGACCACTCCTCATAGGGTTGTGAGCAGGCCTCGCCCCCCCCCTCTGAAACCCTTCACACTCGTTCAACACAACTGCCTTGGGAGCTGGGATGTGTTCCTTTCACTGTTCGGGTCTTTTGCACAGCTGGCCCACCCTCCTTCCATTGTAGCCCTGCAAGACCCTCCGGTCTACAGGGGCAAACTCCCTTCGTTTAACCGGTTCACGGTTCTTTCCCCCCCCACGACCGGCGGCTGCAAGCCCCGGGTTGCCTTTTATGTTTATAGCTCCTTTTTGTTGACTATTTCTCTCCTTCCGCGGTTTTTTGGCAGGGGAGACGTCATGGCACTTGACCTCTTCACCCCTGATGGATTCTTTAACCCCGCCACAACTGGCTTTACAATAATCAACTCCTATAGTACCAAAGGTCGCGCCAACAACACGCGTTCTGTTCCGCCGGACATTATCTTCCCCTCCAGTCCCCTTCCCACCCTCACTTTGGGTGACCTGAATATCTACCACCCCACGGCCGACCCTCTCAGAGTCTTCAAAGAGGACGAGATCGCCACCTCGTCCCCGTACTTTGACAGGGCGATGGACCTAGGGTTCTCCCTCCTCAATACCCCAAGTGTCTTCACCCGGTTTTCCATGTCGCTTATAGGACGCCCGGGTGTCCTGGACCTAGCCTTTGCCTGCCCCCTCCTTTCACCATATTTTTCTGAATGGTCTGACCCCCTTCCCTCTACCGGCTCTAACCACATCCCGATCCTCCTCTGCTTTGAGGCCCCTTTGTTTCGGGCTCCCCCCCCGACGCCCAACTGGGTCCTGTCCGACTGGGCCGCCTTGGATTTGGCACTAAAAGCCACAGTTATCTCGCCCTCTCCCCTCCTCCCCACCACATGCTCCCTGGACGTTTGGTTCAGCACCAACCTAGGGAGGGTCACGTCCCAATTTGCGCTGCACACCCCGATGCAAAGGGTGACTTATCGCTCCAAACCATGGTGGTCTGAGCTCTTGTCAATGCTCAGGAAGGCCTACAACTCCGCTCTCCGCTCCTCAAAACGAGATCGTTTCGACGCCGCTCTCCTCGCCTCCGCTAGGGCGGCGAGATCTGCCTACTTCAAGGCCATCAAGAAGGCGAAGAGGGACCACTGGTCCTCCTTCTTGGCCTCAGCTACCCCCCAGACTGTGTGGACGGCAAAGAGGTTCGCCGTTGGTCGCCCTCCCCCCCGTTTCCCTGAGCTCCCAGGCGCCTCTACGCCACCCGAGCTCAATAAGGCGCACCTTAACCACTTCTTCCCTGGCGAGCCAGCCGGGTTCACCGACACCATCCTGCTCCCGTTCAGAAAATGCCTCCCGCTGGCACCTGACAAGGTTAGCAGGGCCCTAGCCCGCTCCTCCCCATCATCGGCCCCAGGGCCTGACCCGATCCCTAACTCGGTTTGGAAGAGGGTGCACCGCGTGGCCCCACACCTCAGCCACGACCACCTCGCCCCTTTGGTAGTCTACAGGTCCCACCCTCTTACCCTCAAGAGGGCTAATGGCATTGTGCTCGACAAGCCTGGGAAATCCTCATATGACTCCCACTCATCTTTCCACGTCATAGTTCTACTCCAGACCTTTTCAAAGATCCTGGAAAGGATAATGAACTCGAGACTCACCTGCGTGGCCCGGGCGTCTGGCCTCCTCAATCCCCACCAATGCGGCTCGCGGGCAGGCCTTTCGGCCTCGGACGCTGTTACCACCCTCACCCATGAGGTGAAGACCCTGCAGATAGCTGGGAGGAAGGTCTCCACACTCTTTCTTGACATAAAGGGGGGCTTCGACAACGTCAACCCCTCCACCCTCTGCGGCATGCTTAGAGCCAAAGGGGTCAACCCATACCTTGTTTCCTGGAGCAAGTCTTTCCTGTCTGGCAGAACGTGGCAGCTCTTGTACCAGGGATCACCCAAAGTGTTCGCCCCGGTTGCGGTGGGCACGCCCCAGGGCTCCCCAGTCTCCCCTCTTCTTTTTGTCATTTACGTCTTCCGCCTCCACTCTGAGATCCTCCAGGGCCTCTCCCTCTCCTACATGGACGACTTCGGTCTGACCGTATCCTCTGCGTCTTATCGGCGTAACATCCAGATCCTACAGGGGCATTACACCAGGCTGAAGGCCAGAGGGGCCAGGCTTGGTGTCGGCTTCTCGGTCCCCAAAACGGAGCTTATCCACTGGCATACGAACAGGGATAGGAGCCCCATCTCCAGCGCTCCGATCCACCTGGATGGGTCGGTTTTCACGCCCAAGAATGAGGTCAGGTGGCTGGGCTATTGGTTCACGCCCTCATTCTCCACTACCCCCCACTTCGTCAAGAGGCTAGCCAAAGCCCAAGCTGCCTTCGTGGCGGTCAAACGACTCTCCCCTCCAGGGATCGGCCTCCCCCCCTTCCTCTGCCACAGGCTTTCCTCCTCCCTCCTCTTTCCCATCCTCAGCTATGGCGCCGACGCCTTTGTTCCCACAGTCCACATGACCAGGAAGCTCTCCGCGTTCTGGCACAAGGTCTAGAGATGGACGACCAATTGCTTCATGTGCACCCCCACCGACGCCCTGGCCATCGAGGCCTGCCTCCCACCACTCGATCTCCTCCGCACGTATAAACGCCGGCTGGCTCACCTTAGGGTTCTCTGCTCCCAGCCGGAGATCAACCCCGCAGCCGCGAGGCTTCCCCCCTCGGTACAAACGCCTTCCCTCCACCGCCACTCGCCAGACCTCAGGGCCCTGAGCACGAAGAACGCGGGCAGTCGTCTGCCCCTCCCTTGGATCCAGCCTAGACCACCATCCAAAAACAGGGCCCACCTCCCCCTCGATGCCCTCCCCCACTCAATGCTGTTCCTTTTGGGCCCCGATGGGCTTAATGCCCTCCCAGTCACCTCCCAACACCTCCTAAGCGATCTCTATCCTGACCCCCCCCCGGGCCGCTCCTACCCGCAACTTAAGCTTAAGTGCAAGAACCTCCTCATGGAAGAATGGTACAGGGCTGCTCCAGACCAGGCCAGATACCCTTACCAACCCTCGCTGAAGCCCCACCCCTTCATGGGCCTCGACAAGTTCACTGCGGGCTGCCTCCACCAGATGAGATCTGGGAAGAGCTACCTCCGCGCCCACCCCTCCTGGGACAGCGATGTCCCCACCACCTGCCCCAGCTGTTCGTCCGCCCCCGAGACGTTCGAGCACGCTATCCTCCGATGCCCGGCCAAGGAGCCCGCCAGGACCCACCACCTTCAGGGGGTCTCTGACATCGGCCCTGACGCCCCAGTATGGTCCTCAGCTGCCCTCTTGGGCGCACTCGCCCGCTTCATCAAGTCTACGGCTACAGCCTTCCCCCCGGGCATGTTCTCACGCCCAACATCCGTTGCTTCCTTTATTTCTTCCCGCTCTTCTAATGTAGTTTCTTTTGCGTACTTTATGTCATCTCAAGAAAGCTAGGTTTATGTTTTTTGTTTTTTATGCCTTTTCCGCTGGTTTTAGGGAGGGTTTCCTTTGAATTACCTGATTAAATTTCGCGCCCGTATGTGGGCCTGGGACTGGTACGGACCCCAGCCAAAGATGATTTGGTGCCTGAAGTTTCCTTTGTTAGTTCGTTTTGGATTTTGAGTTTTGTTTTCACCATAGCTAGCGCTCCATGCAATTTCTTGTACCTTAACAACGAATATATGATATAAAAAAAAATTAAAAAAAGAAAAAAAAAATAACTTCAGAACAGGGGCCATCTTTCTCGTCCGCTCCACCTCCAGCGATTGAAATCTCAACACCATGGGAAATCATCGTGGGAGTGTCCTCTGCCTCTGGTCTATCTCGCCCGTGGCATTTGCTCGCGGGTTCATCACGCTTTCATCTCCTTCCTCTCTCTGGGGCCTTTGGCCTCCCCTCCCTGGAGTTATGGATTCCTTTCTGATTCCGTTCGTCTTCGTTGAGCACGCTCACGTTGGTGTTCCTACCCTTGACCCCGCACTTCGCAAAGTGTCTCGCTTAGCGTTTTGCACAGTCGGCAACCCTCCTTCTTCCGTCAACACACGGTCGCTAATTTCGAACTATCGGTGAAGTAGTTGCCCTGGTAGCCCTGCTCTCTGGTATTACACTCTCTCCTGAGTTGCAGGATCGGTACGGTCGGCTTTCGAAAAACTGTGACCCCGTCTCTGTCCTCCGTGTTCGTACTTCTTGGTTGTTTGGCAAGCCTTCTTCCTCCCGCTTCCCACGCGTTAGATCCGCTTGCACCGTACTGCTACGTCCTTCTTTAGCTGACACCTTATCTGCCCTGTCGGCTGGCACCCTACTGCCTTGCCCGATAGCTGGCACCTCCACTGCCGAGTGGCTCTCCTTGCTGGGTGACCCCCCTCGTCCTCCTCCCGCTCTTGCGATTGACTCTACGGTCACAAACCTCGTATTAGGTTACGCTGTGTCATGGTATAGCACTACCTCCTTGGCCCATGCTAAAGTCCGAAGCGTCGCCACCCCCTGGCTTTTGCCTTGTTGGGATATAGCCTGCCCCTGTAGCCGTTCGGTTTGGGGTTCGATCTACTCTTCGTTTAAGGTTGAGCAATAGTAGTTTTATCTTCCCACCCTGTCTGCACTTTGTTGCTGTGAGAATTCCTTTTTTTTTGTTTCGGGGGGCCCGCCGAAGGGTTTGTGTCTTTCCCTGTTTTCGTTTCTACACTTGTTTTTCCTTACGTGTCTGGAGGAAGGTATTGCTCCGTCTTGCTTTCGTCTTAGATGCTATAAGGGGGGAGGATGGGCTCTGGTCTCGAGGGGTTCGATTTTTCCCATGAGGGGGTAAAGTGGGTGGTTGGATTGCTTAAAGGTTTTGTTCACGCCATAGCTGGCGCTCCACGCGAGTTCTTGTACCTTAGTTACCTAGAACTCAATGAACATATGATATAAAAAAAAAAAAAACTCCAGAACAGGGGTATCTCCAGTGTGGTTGAAGGAGAGGAGAGTAACCAATCTGTGATAAATGTAAGTATTTAGTTGACAGCTGAAGTAATATGACCAAAGGTTGAGACGATAGTAGGGGAAGAAAGCAGGGCAAGAGGAAAGCAACAAAACTGGTCTGGTAGTGTCGAAGAAAAAATACCGTACGGTGACTCCGACTAAACGTGAGACGATTCAGCGGCTTTATCAACCAGGTGGATTGACCTATCGTAAGCTGCATAAGGCGTTTAATATACCCCTGAGCGGTCTTTATCGGCTTGTTCATGGTACCAGTCCTAGCTCCTCTGCCGATAGCGGTTCAACTAGGAGTTCCTCTGGACTTGATATGAGGGGACGTAAGACAGTTTTTACCGGATCGATTAAGGGTCTTCTGATCGAAACCGCGACTGCAAATTCCTAAAACCGTCGATTGCCCTTGACAGAGGTTGCCAAGCAAGCTGGGGTAAAAGCCTCTGATCGCTCACTCGGTCGCATTTTCCGTAGCCTGGGATATAACCGCCGTGTGGCCAGAGTTAAGCCATTTCTCAACACGGTTACGAAGCAGAAGAGGTTGAATTGGGGACAAAGATTTCAGGCTTGGGCTGAGGTAGATTGGGCCGATATGATCTTTTCAGATGATGCAGCGTTCAACTGTGGTCAATTATCAGGTATGATTTGGTTTACCCGAAAACCCAGTGAAAAGTATAATGACGACTGTCTTGTTCCTAAGTTCAAAAAACTTACAACAGTGATGGTATGGGGTGCAATTTGCAGCAGTCAAAAGTCAGAGCTAATTATTTGGGAGGCCGAAGATTGGGGAAAAATTAGCTCTGAAACCTATATCCAATATATAATCCACCCAGTTCTGCTCCCCTGGTGGCAGCACCTTTGTCAGCAGGCCAGTCAGTCAGGCTACATCTATTTCCAGCAAGATGGAGCCCCCGCACACCTATCTCGAATGACAAAAAATAAGCTTTATGATATTGGCATTGGGGCCTATATCTTTCCTTAGCCACCAAGCTCACCTGACATGTCTCCAATTGAAGAGATCTGGAAACACATGAAAAGAAATATTACCCGTCGCAACCCCCGTCCAACTACTGTTCCTGTACTGCGCCAAGTGATCGTCGAGGAATGGAATAACCTTACCCCGAAGGTTATTCAGGAATACACCTCTTCTCTCCCAGAAGGGGTTGGAGATCTTATTTTGGCTGAAGGTCGTCACACTAAGTGGTAATTGAAGCTTCTACAATCTGTACTAACGAAATTGATCTCCAGAAATTGTATACCTTTACCGGGTTTTTTCTTTCTTTTTTTACAGTCATATTATTCCGGGTATTTGTTTTTAATTTTCACTCTGATCGTATAACTATGAGGTATGCGCTAGTGTGATTTACCTGAACATGATTTATTTATTTTATATTTGATACTTGGAGAAATTGATTCTCGGGCTTTGAAGCTCTTTTTTCTTTTTTCTTTTTTCTCTTTTGTTTTTGATTCCAAAGGATAAAATTGTTTTCAAAATGCATTTTTGGAGGAAAAAGTTTGTATCTTGATGGGTCCGCATGGTCGCTGGGCTTGAATCACTCACCACATTCTTTTTGAAGTATAGTACTACTGCAAGCCTGCTTTCTCTGCTCTTGTATTAAGGTATCACTTAAATGCAACTACCTTGGGTTTTAAGCTTCTCATACTCCCCTGGTTGTTCCAATTCCCATCTATGAGATTCCCGAGATTCTAGATCCTATCCCTGTCATGCTCGATTTTTACTTCCATATCCGAGTACACCTCCCACCCTCTAGCCTTCCTTAACGGTCGGAACCGTCTCCGGTTGCTAGACGGCCGTCTATACGTAAACGTCCCCTAAGCCTTTCGGAATTTCAGAAGAGACGAGAGATTTGGCCGATTGTAAACTATCCTAGTCTAGGCTGGTTCACTAAAAGCGAGTTTTTACCTTATACCTGCTGCTCCTTGTTCCTCACCTGTTGGTTTCCATCATTCCCCGCTGTTCCCGACCGTACGGTCTACGTCGAGTACAGTAGTCCAGTCAGTGCGAAACGGTTTTCAATCGAAAGAATAAATGCAAGTGAGAAAAAATATTGTCTTTTTACTATAACAGTAATACTCGTCGCACGAAGTTGACTAATAAACCAAAATACTACCCCTTGTTAATCATTCTGAAACCTAAGCTAAATGTTGAACCACTTGATGATCCCGCCCTCCTTGATGCGAGATCTATTTGCCCCGTTTCCTGTATACGCCAGTTCCGCCACTGGTATCACCTTTCCAGTCTGGTTTGTGCCCGGGCATTAACAGTTTGCGTTCTGTCCGAGATGGGCGTTTCATTCGGTAGGAGATCCCAATTTCCTCCGGTCTTCGTTTGCAGCTACGGCTAGGGTTCTGGGTAAGGTTCTGGCCTCGAATAGCTTGAGTTCAATCCAGGATTGACGCTCCGTCCCGCCCGAGATTTCGATTTCCCCCAATGTTGCGGTTCCAGCCGGCGTTGCGATTCCGGCGAGGGTTCTGGCCCGTGTTGGGATTCTGCTGAGGATCCTGGCCGAATTAGGATCCCATCAGATCCCCTTCGGAATTACAGTTGGCAGTAGGACTTTGGGTAAGATGTCAGCCAGCATTAGGATAACGGTAAGGATTCCAACCAGCATTAACTTTAGGGTTTCGCCCGTGAGAAAATTTGCAATGAATTGATGGTTGTGCTATCTGGGTTTCTGCCTCTCCATTCCCCTGCTGTCTGCATTTCGCAAAGCCTTGTGCGCATTCCTGGAAGTGTGCCGCGGGGCCATTTTACCCTGGGTGGATTGGAGGTGGTTTCTGCTGTGGGGGGTGGGTATATGAGGTCGCTTCCGGGTCTCTTTTCGCTTTTTCCTTTCTCCGGTCTGCTATATGGAGCTGGTCTGTTTTTGCGCTTCCTGCTAGGCCTTCTCTCTTTCTGACTCGGCTCCATCCCACCCTCAACACCCTATTCATTATCACTCTCAAGGCCCGCCAACCACGCATGATTCAGTGCACCCACCGCGGTAGGACGATCTTCGGGTTGTATTGAGACCATGGACTTGACTAGAGAAATTCCGGGATCGTCGGTTGGGGGAGATAACCCTTTTAGTTTCTCTTCAGGAAAGAGACACTTGTTAAAGAGGTAGGAATCGTAATGATTCTCCGAGACGAATAACTTTTCCCCTACAAGTAATTCATATATTACACATCCGAGTGACCAAATATCAACCGAATTTGTGTAGTTTGAGGTTTTGCTATTGCTGTCCAACCCAATAACCTCGGGAGCACAGTACAGCGGAGTCCATACCTGTGTGTGAAAGGTTGTGATTGCTGGAGCTTGGATCCATTTCGATATCCCAAAATCCGCAAGTTTGACGAGTATGGGAGAATCAGAAACTACAAAAATATTCTATGCATTCATCAGTATTCCGCGATGGGACGTAGCTAAGCTAGGTGTTTGGTGGTAAGGATCATACCGAAGGCTTTACATCTCGATGAGCCATCCCCTCCTCGTGCATTATTTTGACACCCTCGAGTATCTGCACTGAAATGGTTTTAACTGTTTCTTGTGGTAGTGGTTCGCCGATATATTTGGTGAGATCTCCATCCTGGGGATATTCCATTGCGATATACAGAGTCTCGGACCCCTCGTACCATCCTAGAAACTCTACAAATAATAACGGATGCTAGACCAACTGACCGTTAGAGCATAACAAGATAACCCGGTAAAGGTAGTAAGCTGGAGCAAATTTCTTCAGGAGCGAGAACACAAACCTTTGCCAACCCGGCCATCGCAAGGAGCTCGGTAGAATGATCCGGCCTGAGGGGTGGCCCCTTATCGATCGCCTTTACGGCGCGATACTGGCCCGTGGGTTTCTCAATCTGCTTATAGATAACACTGAAACCCCCCCTTCCGACCCCGCAATTACCCCACTCCTTCTTCACCTCCTTATTCCTATTTTTCCCTTCCGCCACATATCTTGTGTTTCTGACATGATCGTGAAAGAATTCCGTTTCGAGTTGATATCGTGAAATTAAATCGGATTGAGTCATGTCCATGTTTCAGGTTCGCGGCTCTTCGACCAGAGCTTACTCCGAGATAGACGCAAATGCAGGACCTAAATGACAGCAACCAGTGCAAAGACAGAGGTGAAAATCTGTGAAAAAAATCGAGAGGTGCGAGCTTAGGAGAAAAGATTTGTAACCCAACTCGCGGCGGAAGGATCTCCCCTTGAAATACTTATAACCATACCAACTTACTGTGCTCAGACTGCCGGGTTGGGCTTACTCTTCTTTGCTGGTGATGCGTTGGCGCAGCCCGACTTCAGAGACAGCTCATGCAACATACCCGTAATCCCTAAGCAGTCCACCCCCCACTCAATGCAAAGGCAATTTGGCAGACATGCCAAATAAACAATGGAAAAAAATAAAAGGGGACTACAGGTACCCGTATAATCCGGCAAAAGTTAGATTAGAGCTCAAGCGAACCAAAGCTAAACTAAGGCAACCGAGCCAATAGGAGGGCACTAAGTGCGCAGCTACACCACAGTTTAAACATATAGGTGGCAATGGTTGGGCAGGTTCAAGAAAATCCTCACGAGCCTCAATCCCACTTTTCCCCGATTACTCGCGATGTCTATGCGTTTTTAAAAAAGCCTGCTATTGCATACCCACAAAATTTGGCCCTTTTGCTTGTATTTGGGCGGTATGCAATAGCAGTCTTTTTTAAAAACGAATAGACATCGCGAGAGTACCGGTATAAAGGGTAGGAAATGTGAGGGCAGACTTTATACCTCCTGGCCCCCATCCCTTCTCTACCTAACCAACCCACTACCGTTCCCACCATACACGCGAGAACATTCACTTGCTCGTATTGATCTCTCACTCGTTTTTTTCTCCTATTCCCACCATGCCGGTACAGTACTTCTATCTTTTAGATTTTATTCGGCACAAACAATCCATTCACCTTGCCGTAGTGGGGTTGCAGCCTTAACCCCCGCACTTGGTCTGCGTTTGCCAGCTCAGCAGTCAGTTACTAGTTCTGGAGACTTAGGCTCACCCCAAGTACCCCTACTTCCAGAATCACTCACACAAGGCTTGCAAAGAAAGAAAAATATATATATGAGAATTAGAGAGAGTAAACTAGCAAGGGAGCTAAATTTCAGAACTTCCCAGATCTCTGATGGTTGTTTTTCCCACTTCTAAGGCGGAGTATTATTTTTTCTTAGCTTCAGGTGAAGCGTTGCGTTGCGCTGGCACCTGTGCTTCACTGCAAAAACATAATACTCCAGTACGGTACAGTACACTCGCTCTGTGTTGGATTTTTTGACTGCTCATCACGTGCATATATTCCCATGCGGGCAGACTCTGAAACGCAACTACTATTATCCGTTACGCACCATTACTCTAACATCGTTCCACCAGTGTTAGCTCATACAACCTCTAACTACGGTTCCGCATAAGCTAATGCAACAACATCAAACAACTATCATACAGCACTGAAACAGGAACACTCACGATACCCGAACGATATCCGAACGATACCCTCGGCTTCACACCCAACCTGCGGCTGGCCGCACTACCATTACCTCGGAAACCCTACTAGAACCTCGGATCAGATTCTTGAAAGTGCATGCCGAAACTACTAAGTGGGAGGAAGCGAGAAGCAGGATTGTGCATGCGCAGGAAGCATGACATGGAGGATGGTTAAGATATAAGGAAGCCTGTTTTTCCCATTATTTGTTCACTATCAGTTCACTACACTTCGTTCCTGTCTGTCTCTGTTTATCTTATTCTTCACTTCCGTTCGATTGCATTCTGCCTGTTCTTTCTTTTGATAAGTTCTTTAAGTTCTTCGTCAGTCTTTTATATCTGCTATATACAAATCAACTGGCGTCAAATCCGTATCTGAACTCTGAATCCGCTGTGCGAGAACCTTGTTGCTAAAACTCTGCGCACTGCTTTCTGGGCAGAGTTTGGTGGGGAGTGATGATTGGCTAGAGACCCTCCCCCCTCCGTCCTTCTACCGCATTATCTATTCTCCCTAGCCCAAATTAACCGCACATTGATCCCTATTCGTCGCCCGCCCAGTTTCGTCGCCACTGCGGTCAAGGTTGTAGTCTAGGTTCTGTTACAGCAACATGCGGAGTACGAGGAGGTAGATATTAGAACAATATTTAGCCAACCCTCTGTGTATCTGAGAGCCTATACAAAATTAGTATTGGTGCTCGAATGTTCGGATAAGGTACTTTTTTCCGTGGATGCGGGATTGGTGATACTCGAGTGTTAACTTAAGATCGCCTGTAGCATTCGGAGGGACGCCACCCCACACATAAGCGAATGCTGGAAGTTGGGGGACCGGAGCCCTTAGCAAATGCAGGTACCGTATTTGGGAGGGGGGGAACTCCTTCGGGGTTTCTGAAATACTGGTCAGACCAGTATTCCACAAACTCTCATTTCAGAACAGTATCCACAGGCTACAATGACCCACTGCGACCACCAGTTCTTAGAATTAAAAATAAAATAGTGGAAAAATAGGATAAGTATTGAATTACCGGTACTGGTACCAATGATTTTGCCATAATAATTGTTCTGGGGGGGGGGGTGAATCAATGTCCCTGGCAACCCTGCACACTTCTTGGAGCTTGAAAATGTCCCATTATTACAACTTGCGATTACCAATATTGCGGTTACTAGCTTGAACCCTTGTTGAGTGGTTATCAAGATTTGAAAACCCCTGGAAGATGCACCCTTACTTGGCTATTTAAAAAGTCTCCGGGCAATCAGCATTTATTAGTACGCATCTTGCCGCCAAAGCCTCCGGGGACTTTTTAAATGGCCAAGTGGTTGCTGCCGACATTGCCATGCACCTCTCTGTACTGTACAGGCCTCATCAATTTATTCCATCGTTTCTTATCTCCTGTGTCGGCACGCATCGGGATTTTTTTGCCTCCCTAGCCATTTTGGAGACAGTGGTTAATAAGGAGTTTTTTTTCGATGACCAAAAAACCCCAGGCATCGACCGGGTGGCACGATGCTTTTAATGTCTTGCAGGTGGTGGGCATCCCCCGGCGTTCCATGATGGCCAATAAAATACCCCCAAAGGCCACAGTTGCAGCATCATGTATGAAGCCATTCCCCATCAGAAAACAAGGCTATCTGGAATAATCGTCAACCGTCCAAAAATATTTGGATTTCGGGACATTACATGGATGGCTTCAATTATCTCCGGGAATCCATATATGCTGAGGGGATTTTCCGTCTAATGGGTCCCCATCTGTCATCGCTGGAAAATCGTTAAACCGAGACAGGACGACGACGGCGAAACAACGAAACAAAGACTGCTAAAACGAAACGCCAAGAGTTAAGGCAACACAGAAGACTTCCATCGCCAAAGCACGACTTGGGGGGGTGGGGAAGTTCTCCTCATTCAACCGCTCGCTCTCACGCTCTCCCTCACCACTAACCAACTAACGGTAAAGACAGGAGTATATATAAACCAGCAAAGCCATCTCTTATCCTTCCGGCCGTCGCGACACACTTCTTTTCTCTTCCACGTTTGTCTTTCTTTCCTGACTCCCAGCTAACAAAAGGAAGGACATGCTTCTCAACGAACTCCCGCTTTCGATAGTCTCCGCGCATCTGACTCTTTCATAGTCGTATTGCTTCCGGAGCTGCTCCGATCCTAAGCTCGTATCCGAAGCCTCCATCCGAACGATAAAAGAGCAAACCACGCGTGCGGGTGATAGGCTGAGCATGCCGAGCAACATCAAAGACCTCCAACAAAAATCCCCTTGGAATAGCACCAATAGCCGGCGTTTTTAACAAAGAGAGCCGACCCCTTTGTATATAATAAATCCGGCAACGAAGGCCAAAGCACTGAGGAAGAAACAATAGCTAATGCGTACGAAGTCTCTCGCAAGTTACCTCCGATAGCACCGCACTGGTAAGCTATCGAGCAGAACAGCCGGCTCCCTAAACCAACCGGACCACCGAAAGTAGTATACCAGCATGAGAGTGCATCCTATCCCAAATCGAGCGGACTACATAGAGGTTCACCAGTGAAGAGCTCCCAATTGGGCGGCAAATTGCTTCGGGTAAACAAAGTTGACCTACCCTACTCGAGTGTGGGGGAAAAATTAGGTTTGAAAGCTTTTGTCGCTGGTATCATACTCGCATTTTTGGGGGAGTCCACCACTCGTGTTTCCGGAAGTCTCTCGCCAGAGGCAGGTATGGTGCCGGCGCCTTGGGATCAACCCTACGCTATATTGCGAGCTGCACGCATGTATTTTAGCCATAAATAAAATACACAATATAAGAAAAAGAAGAGAAAAAGAAAGAAAAACCTTGGAATCAACCGGGGGTCTCACGCCAAACCGAAAACGCTAGTCCTAACGTGATAAGTACACCATACCTAGTTAGTAATTTTCTTTCCTAATTGTTCAGCAGCAAGACCTTTTTTCATCATACAAGCCTCACTGTCCCCCTTTCTATACAAACTTTGAAGGCCTCCACCCCCATGAAGAAAATTGTGGGACAGGAAGTTTTGGCACTCCACAACTTCTAAACTCTCAACATATTTAATCTACCAGCCGAACCTACATAGTAGGTACGCAGAATGGTACGCTACCCGGAGTATGTGCGCTTGAGGTATTAGACAGAAATCCGGCTCGTTAAGCACTGTATAGTGTTGAAAATCACCGGTGATCACTCGGTAAAAATGAACATTTCCTTTATACTTTCTTATTCCTGTCGCTAATTAGTTTTTAGTTTCGTTTGTTAGTCATTATTAATCAAGAGGGAGGCAGGGGGATACCTGGTTTGTATCCCCTATGAGGATTCGCATACATAGCCGTAAACATTCGAGAACCAGAGCGGAGGAATAATCAGAATACTGAGCGCACATGGAACCGGAACTCCTTTGTGTTGTGCATCTCTGGAATGATTTCCGCAGGTTGGGAAGTTGGATTGAGCTCTTTGTATTTTCTATATAAACCCTCTATTCTGCGATAGATAGGATAAGCAAGCAAGCCACAAATCCTAAGAATATACAGCGCTTTCTTCCTTGACTTCACTTTCATTGCCTTTCTCTCCTCTCTATCCATCCGCAATCGGCAACTCATAACAAAATATAGTACTGTCAACAAGGAAATGCAGCCAAGAGTCCCTCCTTGCCAGAATCGTGGATAGTCACCCGATGTAGCAACAGTCGCATCATTGATGGAATATTTTTTCTGGCCCTGGCGGTGAGTTTACTAGAGGGTGCGGATGGCCATGGCGCTCCGAAGATGTCAGAAAATGAAAGAGCCCCGCCTCACAGAATCGCTGAAAGGTATGGAGGCGCCCCGCCCCCGAAATAGTCTAAAGGAATGCTTACACTCGCCCTTGATCAAACACCGGATTGCCTGTAATCTATGCTCTCGCTCACATGTGGGGGTGCAGACGAAAAAAAAGAGGGAAGTCTAGGAAACATCTATGATACCATATTTTTTTGGTGTTATCCGGATTTCCTCCAAGACCGGGTGTTGTTTAAGGTTGGACGGTTCTTGGAGTCTGAAATAGTGCCTTAGATGCTGGCAGCCAGCATAGTAACCTAAGGGTGGATTTTAGCTGTCTACAATATTGCGGTTGAGGGTCTTACAATCTCTCCTCTGCAAGGGCTAGGATTGTTATCAAACAAGCGCCACATACTAGTAGGTGGAGTAGCAAGAACAATCGTTATACCTTTGAACAAAGGTATTTTACAACAACCGATATTTGCAGGCTTTCGAGTGACCGGGCATGATTGCGACTATAATCTCACCGGCCTCACATTCAACTGCACTCTCCCATATTTTCAGTCACCTTCACACATATCTCGGGGCATCTGATGATGCCAGATACCAATTAACAGAATATTTGCTGATCAGATGGCATAGCCGGAAGGGTGCTGGTGCCTCTAAGCATCTAGGCTCTGTAATCCGCGGCAAGGTAGCAGAACAAAACTGGAAGAACTCTTTTAATTTTTGCTCCCCTGCTGAAAAAAACTACATTATCTTGTTCTGGTCCAGGGAAAGCAACCACCCAAATGCTACCGAGGTTCTCTAGCCCAACCGTACTAACTTCACAATTTCCCCTAGTATGATACCTCATGCTGTGAGTACCTGCAAAGATCTACAGGGTTAGGGTTACCCTTTGTACCTCATCTCCTAGCCTATCTACCAGACATAGCATGAGTTACTAGGTGCACCAAACATGTGGTAAAAGTAGATGCTGTAGTGTAAAAATGGGCGTCGGAGAACACTTTTGGACTTGATCCGATATTATTCATGGGTGAAATGTTTTTTATTTGCACAGATGGTGTCCTAACGTCATTGGCTAGTATGAAATAAGCTTTTTTCACAGCGGCCTATCGTGGACACCGGAAGAACTCTTGGAAATTGACACCCGATTGGGTGATAGGGGGATGAGGCATCGTAGGGCCATGCCAATTTGCGGGGAAATCTTGGCACGCTATCCCTTAATCTGTGCAGAGATCGCATCCCTTTAGCGCGGCCAATGACATTGGCTCACTTCAGATCCTGACGAAGGGGTATGGTTGCAGGGCTCTTGCTGTGACCTGACCAATAGGAAACATCTCCGCAATTGACACTTGAACTATTCCTAATCTTGGAATATTCTCGGGAACTAAAAAAAAAGAGTGATAAAATTTAATACAAACTAAGGGATGCCGAGGAAATGCCAAGATTCCTGGATAGCCTTGCTATGCGCAAGTAGGAATCGTTGCTAATAGACTGCCTCCCCTAGCCACCCGGAAACCCCCCTCACCCGGACAGCTAAACCCAAATAAGAAATTTTCAAGTGGTCTTCTTAAATGAACTATAGAGAATGCACTGACCGCCCGTTTCCACATACAAAACCCACCAATCAGCATCTATCTGGGTGGGGAGGTGTCTAGGGAGGCCGGCTAGTTAGAGTAGAGTTTTTAACAGGGGAACGATAAAGACTGGCCGACCGAAGGGAGGATTCCACCGGACAAAAGGCGAATTCGCCAAAGCTGAGTAATAAAAAATATATATTATTGATCCCCATTCACCACTTGCCTGGTTTCGTCGTTCCCTGATCGAGTACGATACTTGTAGTTCAAGACTACCGGTATATCACTGTTCTTAGCCCTACAGATCCAATACAAAACGTGTTGCAAGATCAAATAAAAGGCGTTACAAGGCCAAATAAAGCGTGATGCGATGCCCGATCCCGTTTGAGCAGAAAGCAGGATTTCGGGGTGGAAATTTTATGGATGTTCTCCATGGGGTTTCGTTTCCAAGGGTTTTACCATTTATTTGGAGGAGGTATCATAACTACGGAGGAGCGTTACTCGGTAAAAAAGTACTCTATTTTGGAGTTTATCTGGTACCAGTACTGTGATCAGTCGAAGAAAGAACCTACACCCCAACAAACTCGTGGGATGTACGTTTACCACTTGAAAATGTCTGGAGATCAGAAGCCTAGCAGTACAGTACAACACTTTATCGGATTTTCGAGGAAATGAGCAAAGGCAGAAAGAATAAATTTTTTTTTTTCCCTACCGGTAATAATGTCATCGCACGAATTCGACTAATAAATTTTAAATGCACCTAGCCAATGCCTGTTCCTCCGCAACCCTTCTAACTCCATTCCCTCATCATAGAGATATAACCCGCGTAGCCAAAATCAAAATCATAAAAAAAAACATGTTCTAAACATGTCCCATAAGCCTTGCAAACTCCACCAACCTTAAGAAATATCATGACCCAGCAAATTATTTTTGGCTGAATACTCGTGCGAAGGTTGCGGAGAGGGGCGGCAACCCCCGGATACTCGCAGGTTCACAACCGGGGACACTCTATAGAGCGCCAGACGGCACGTCACTGGGCAGCCCAGAGTAATATTGTGAGTCGCCATAGCAACGTTCTGGCTCAGCGCAACTTGAAGGCTCAATATGGGATTAGTGATTCACAGAATTAAAAGCCGAGCGCTTTGCATATAAATTGCCATCTCTTAGTCATATGTCCAGCTTCAATACCGGTGACTGAATTGAAGCTGGACACATAGCTAGGAGATGGCAATTTATATACTAAGAGTCCGGCCTTTAATCCTATGAACTATTAATGCCATATTGAGCATCAAAATGTCGCTGGGCCACAGCGCCGCCACGGTGGCCTACAATGTTACACTGAGCTGTCCAGTGACATTGAGCCGTCTGGCACTCTTTCGAGCGCCCCCGGTTGTGAACAGGCGAGCATCCGGGGGTTGCCGCCCCTCGCCGCAACCTTGGCACAAGTAAGCCCAAATTAGACATTATGAATATACGAGGGGTAGTGACAAAATTGTAATTGGTCATTCGGGAAACCAGCCCGAATTCTCATTCCATTTCATGGTCCTGTCATCCCTGATGCGTGACCGTTTTCTCCGGTTTTTTCGATACCCTCCCCTTCGGTCCCTGGTATCATTTCCTTGGTCTGGTCTGTGTTCGGCCACTAGAGTCTGAGTTCCATCCGGGATTGGCGCTCCATCCGAGATTTCGATTTCCTCTGAGATTAGGGTTGAAGCGGGCACCGAGACCTGGGTTGAAGTGGGCATTGAGATCTCAGTAGTGGCCCTTGCCAACATGAGGTTTCCGGCTAGGGTTGCAGCGAGCCCTAGTGTGTTGGTTAAGATTCCAGCCCGCATTAGGACCCCGATTAGAACCACGATTAGAATTCCTGCCAGCATCAAGGTTTCGCCAGCTGTTAGGACCCAGCAATGAATTGATGGTTGATCGGCGACTCCATCTATGGCGGGAATTGGGCGCTCGGGGATTTCTTGTGGAGGATCTAGAATTCAGCATCCAATTCTCGTTAGCAAAGTGCTCTGTGTGTAGGTTGAATTTGGTATTTGGGGTCCTACACTGGGGACATATTTGTGAAATATCGCAACCCTGCTTTTTCCCTTGGTGCTCCCCGGGGGCCCCGGGATAAGTGGCCTGCATACCGTGAGACATCGGTTCGGACTTCGGGTGCCCCGTGTGGATTGCTGAGATCTCGGTGGAGGCTGCATCAGATTGCGTTAACAAAGAAGTGTCAATTATAGCTTCAGGAGAGAAAACTCACCACTCCCTTGCGATTTCGGATTCACCCCCGAACCTACATCTCCTGTAATGCACCCAGCGTCATCCCCTCTAGGTGGGCCCCTTTTGCTTATTCTCTTCTCGCGTCTGTGACGTGGAACCGATGTGTTTTTGCGCTTTCTGCTAGGGGTACTCTCATCCCATCTTGGTGGTATCCGATTCTCATCCCCTCCATTATGTTCTTTGCCACTCGTGAGGCCCGCCAACCACACATCTTTCAGTGCATCCCCCGCCGTCGGGCGATCTCCGGGTTGTATCGAGAGCATGGACTTGAGTAGAGAGGTTCCGACATCGTCGGCTGGGGTTGGCAGCCGTTTTAATCTCTCTTCGAGAAAGAGCTGGTTTTGGATCAAGTAACAAGAGACTTGGTGCAGTGAAACGAATAATTTTGTTCCTACAAGTAACTCATATATCACACATCCGAGTGACCAAATGTCAACAGAATTCGTATAGTCTGAGGATTCGCAATTGGAGTCCAATCCCAAAACCTCGGGAGCACCGTACGATGCGGTCACCACTTGGGTGTGAAGGGTTGTGGTAGCTGGAGCTTGGATCCATTTCGACGCTCCGAAATCCCCGAGTTTGACCCACACCGGAGACATAGAAACTACAAAAATATTCTATATATTTGTCAGCGTTCCGTGATGGGACGTGGTTAGGAGAGGCGTTTTGAAAGGGTAATACCGCTGGCTTTATATCCCGATGAGTTATCCCCTGTTGATGCATTACTTTGAGACCTTCTAGTATCTGCTTCGAAATGTTTTGAACGGTTTCTTGCGATAGTGGTGGACTGATATGCTTGGTGAGATCGCCTTCCTCGAGATATTCCATTGCAATATACACAGTCTCGTGATCCTCGTACCATCCCAAGAACTTCACAAACAATGACGGGTACTAAAACAACTATCCATTAGACACACAAGACAATCCCGTAGAGGTAGCAAGCTGGGAAGAATCCCTCAAGAGTGAGAACACAAACCTTTGACAATTTGGCCATCATAAGGAGCTCCCTAGAATAATCGAGTCTGAGGGGCCCCCTCTTATCAATCGCCTTTACCGCACGGTAGCGGCCTGTAGCTTTCTCGATCTGCTTATAGACAACACCAAAACCTCCCCTCCCGAGTTCCCCGCAATTGCTCCAATCCTCCTTCACCTTCCGATTCCTATTTTCAGCTTTCTCCACATATCTCGTGTGCCTAACGTGATCATGAAAGAATTTGGTTTCGAGTTTATACCCCCGAACCAAATCGGATTGCGTCTTATCCATGTGTCAAATTTGAGGGTTCCGGACCCAAAAAATACTCCGAATGAGCTAAAGAAGTGAAAATGCAGGGCCAGAAAACAGCCGCTAGCGAGGGGGTGGAGTGAAGATTGGTGAATTAAGCGAAGAGTTGAAAATTCAGCAGAAAAGCTCCTTAAGTTTACTTATCCCTCTCACATGCCGAAAAATCCCCCCACAACAACTACTATATATACAGAGCCGCTTCATTATCATGTTTCGAAGTAGCACTCCCGGAGATGTATTTGAAATTCAGCCCAGGGCTGCGCTGGCGGTGACTCGCGGTCATAACCCCCTACCGTACCAACTCGTGTCAGAAGTGGTGTGATGGTCTGTGTGTGCCGACAGTTGCATAAAGTGAATCAGGCTAAGCGCCAAGAAAAAAGCCACTAAAGTCACATGACTTTAGCGAGTAATAGTAGAAGCAGGTTGTCCACGGAGCTACGAGATTGCAAGACAACTGCCTTGTTTTATTTTATTTTCGTTTTTCTGCCAGCAGCAACGATAGAAAGCAAGGACATGAACACACAATCCTATTATAATCCCAACAATTTCAAATACAGTGGGAAGAGAGATAAGGCCTGATATCCTAGCTCAAAAAACAAGAAAAAAGGCGGTGGGCAGACAAAAGCTAAAACCTTCAATGCATTTTGTTTCATCATCTGTTTTTAATACTTCCTTTCTAAACCCAAAAGCTTTAAGCCCAGTCCCCATATTCTACTTTTGTAAAACTAACAAAGAAACCCTCGATAGAATTATGCAGGCAAAATGAGCCATCATTTATCCTCAGTTAGTATACTGATTTTCCTGCTCTATTGGTTGCCCAGTTGTTTAAAAGATACTTCCAACCCCAAACACCCAAAAGGCCAGTTTTCACGGAACTACACCCATATAGTTGACTGCTGCTTGGTGTTCTCCAGGTCATTAAATTTTCACTTTTTTGTTTTTGTGCTTGAGATGCACCTGCATAAGCTGTGTTACATACGGGCCCAGTACCCTGTCCATGTTGTGGTGGCAACAAGCTAACAAGTAACGTGCCGCACAGTCGGGAGGAGGAGAGTGCTGGCATTGGTCTCGCTTACGGTACTGAATCTTCCAACCCCATCATCGCTCATCGCCCCCTTCTACTGGCCGAAAAAAAAGTCTGTCCTCGACCTTCACCAACACGCTAGGAAATACATAAGATACATGTATTCGTACAGTACTCGTAGTTCAGAACTGCGCTTCACTCATGGCAACAGGTGGCGTCTTACTATACCGGTACCGGCAATACTCGAGCAGATAAATGTCGGGGTTAGGCGTTTTTTTTGGCGAGCATAATACCGGTGCTGTGGTAATGCAATCGCTGGCTACTCACCACTGTCCTTGTTTGGATCAGTCTGCACGTCAGCACTGGTCAGCACCAACACTGCGTAATACATACTCGAGGGCAGTCGTGTCCTAGCTCTTCTTCTAGCAGGGCAAAGGCACCATCGCAACTCCATTGCTCTTCTGGAATCTAAACTAGTAAAATTTGTTAGGATAAGTTAAGCACGTTTCGGGACTGGTTGATTGCAAGAGAATGTTTAGATAGACCCAAGTGCTAAGTCATTTGTGCACTAAAAAGACCGAACAATCCTGTTAACTAAGAATGCACAGCTCGCTCATCGGGCTTTCTAATTTTACTGTTCTAGACCCCCTAAGGCATAGGCAATTCAAAAAGTAGGGAACTCAATTAACGGGGGAGTGGTAGTATAATTAGTGGGCAATAAGGGGGCATTATTACCATCTTGCGCGGAGTCTTCTTCAGCTCTTGAAGCAAGTGGGAGGGAAACAGTAAAGGCAGCCATTGCAGTCATGGGGTGTTGCGGGGATCCCGCTAAGATGGGCTAGGCCATCTCATTTACCCTGGCTGGTACTACAAGAAGCTGTTTTCCGCACAAATCACATTTTCTCTGCTTACAGGTAAGATGTCTAAGACTTTCAAAAAAACAATATCAATGAATACCCCTGGATTAGGGCTATTTTTAGGAGTATATTTGAGTTTTTATCATTGTGTTTTCTCATCCAGCTGAGATATTATTTTCTTGACTGGGGCTGAAACGTTGGGTGGTGAAAAAAAGCGTTGGGGGCATAAGGGTCCGGCATGTACTCGAGTATCCATTTCTGCGAGACCGTACTTAAAAAAGTTGGTCAACCCCGACCAACACGTTGAACTTTCCCACCTCATGAACAGCCATTCATGACCTCTTAACGATGCATCATAACTCCGCAAACCCATGTCCAATCGGGTGCGCTGGCATGCGATGCCATGCATCTGCTCGTAGCTTTCTGACGTCTACGAACTCGGCCACGATTTCCCACCAGAAAAATCCTCAGACTAGGACCAATTCTCAGCTCTTATTCAATAGCGGCTGTGTTCACAAAACAAACATTAAATGATTACGAGTAACCTCCACCTCACGAATTGCCACCCCAGATCTTATAACTACGTATCCTAGCAAACCGGTGTGCATATGATATTGTGATATTGTCCACCGTATCTAACTACCCTGCGTGACGAGTGACCACCCATGACCCCGGAATAAGCAAACTCGGCAAGCCCATGTCCGAATCCGTGCTGCTCACACTACCACAACTTCCTGCGCCCCTGCAGAAGCAATTGGTAGCTGAGGAAAAAACACATCTAATGGCACAAGGTCCCTCAAGAGGTTATCGAGCAGTTCCCTGTCTGTTCTCGTCAATAGCTCTTACACTTGCGTCATCGTAAAGGCGAAAGAACAAGTCATAAATTCTCCGTGCTCGGGTGCCCGGGTAGCTCTACCTCTGACCTGGCGTCTGAGGGAAAAAATTAGGTGTGCTCCCGGATAGATGAGATGTGTGGCTGGCTTGCCTTCTGGTAGCACAATAGGGGGGTGCCAGATCGGCTGCCCATTAGTTTGACTGGATTCACTGCTTGAACCCGGCTGGGGTGCGTGTGTATTCCGCCTATCGGGGCCTATGAATTGTCGACTCCCTCTTCTCGTTGTCCTAACTCTTATATAGTCTAAGGGTGATCTTGAGAGATCCCCAAAAGGCGCGGTAATCCGGTTTTGGAGGCGACTCTATGTAATTAAGGCAACGACCTTTCTCTTCTCTCCCTTTTTTCTTTTCCACCGCGGTACCACAGCACGACTGAAGAACAGTTAGGACTGTCAACAGGCGAAGGAAAATTTGGGAAGGCAAACAACAAGAGGAGGACCACCTTGGGATAGATCGTCGGGCAACCGGAAACGGTAGGGCTTTCTTTCCTCTTTGGTCTTTTTCCTTTCTCTGGGTTTGAATTGCGTGAAGTGAATTAGCTAGAACAAGTTGAATTGATTGTGAATTGTGTGACTTTTTTACTGGAGTGTTGTCTGTCATAGTTGGTGATTTGTAGCTTCCTCCGCTGTAGAGAGTATATACACTGTTGCCCGGGTTCTTGTTTTTCAGTACTGCTTGTACAAGGGGCAATTATAATGCCCCACCACATTTCCCCCGTGTTCGGGTACCCCCCTATCGTACCCCATCTGCCACCAGTAAATTTTCGGATTTGAACAACCGCACCGATCAGAAACCCAGGGGGGGGGGGGCATCTAATGCTCCCGAGGCCCCCGCCGTGCGGTACAGATATCGACAAAGAGCAACACCATTATTACCACACTGCTCTCGGGTCTTCTTGGCCATGTGATGGGAGATAATTGATGCAGAAATCCCTCCGGCTGGTCTTGCAGGGATCCTGCGGGTGTGTCCGAGCGAAGAATTGGTTCCCATACGACCTGTCAGCACGGTGATCCTGTACTCGGGGCAACCATAAGGTGGGCCCACTTCCCCAACGGGTAGGGAATCCGCCTAGAAACCGGCACAAATTACGAAATAAGAGTGATTTCTCATGATTAGAATTGGTGAAGAGAAAAGCAGGGCGCACGTTGCAACTTCTTCCTCCTGATAGTATTATTCCCTACAAGCAGGCCTAGAGACCCACAAAATCACCAGTCTACTCTAAGCACTACTTGTATTCATAAGGCTTGTATTCGTAACCGAGTATCTGCAGGGCCTGTGGTTGTTGATTGGGCTATATAGGGAACACGGAGAGGGGACGGAGGTGAATTGGGGGTAGGTGTACATCCTACCATTAGTATACATAGGGGCCTAGTTATCATACCCGGAACAAAATCAAGCTCCAAGGGCGCTAGACCTAGCAACAGTATTGCGCCCGACATTCCCTCACCCCCGAGTACTCCCCGAGCCACCGGGTTCTCGTCCGCCACGAGACTCGTTCACCTTGCAACAGCAAACCGCCCCAACTCATTTTCGATGACCACGGATCAATTATGATAGCATATCTGCAATTTCCCCATGCCCACTCCCAGAAGCCCAGGACAACGATGTTCAGCCACCTCTGCCGGCATTTTCCCACTCCAACATCCTCACAATCCCCCAATGTCTATTCTTGGTAGCCCATGACAGCGGTGTCTGGCCACTGACGTCAACTGTGTTAGGATTGACACCGCTCCGATCCAGGAGCCGTTGGACAACCCCCTCAGACCCAGCCCCGGCAGCCCAAAATAGTGGCGTTCGGCCACTCTTGTCAGCGCTATCGGGATTAATATCGTTCCGTTCCAATAGTATTTTCACTATTTCCTTGTTCCAACCCCCGGCAGCCCGTGAAAGTGGTGTCCGGCCACTCTTATCAGCGCTGTCGGGATTGACATCGTTCCGTTCCAAAAGTATAGTTACGATTTCCTTGTTCCAACCCCCGGCAGCCCATGAAAGTGGTGTTCGGCCACTCTTGTCAGCGCTGTCGGGATTGACATCGTTCCGTTCCAATAGTATTTTCACTATTTCCTTATTCCCTCCCCCCGCAGCCCAAGAAAGTGGGGTTCGTCCACTCTTGTCAGTGCTATCCGGCTTAACATCGTTCCGTTCTAATAGCTTTGTTACGATTTCCTCATCCCAACTCCCTGCAGCCAAAGAAAGTGGGGTTCGGCCACTCTTATCTGCCTTGTCGGGATTGACATCGTTCCGCTCTAATAGCATTTCTATAACTCGCCCATCCGAAGCCCAAGAAAGTGGGGTTCGGCCACTCTTATCTGCCTTGTCAGGATTGACGTCGTTCCGCTCTAAAAGCATCTTTAAAACCCTCTCATTATCTTCACCTGTCGCCTGTGAATCAACCATCTGTTCGGCAGCCCATGAAAGTGGTGTTCGGCCACTCATATCTGCCTTGTTGGGATTGACATCGTTCCGCTCTAACAGCATCTCCGCAATTCCCACATGCCCATCCTGAACAGCTAGTAACAATGGTGTTCGGCCATCCTTATCTACCTTGTTAGGATTGAAATCGCTCCGCTGTAGCAGCATCTCCACAACCCTCTCACACTCCCTCTCTACAGCCCATGAAAGTAGTGTTTGGCCATGCTCATCTGCCGTGTTGGGATCGACATCGTTTCGTTCTAATAGCATCTCCGCAATTCCCTCATGTCCATCCTTAACAGCTAGTAACAATGGTGTTCGGCCCTCGCAATCTACCATATCGGGATCGACATCGTTTCGTTCTAATAGCATCTTCACAATTCCCTCATCTCCATCCTCAACAGCTAGTAACAATGGTGTTCGGCCCTCGCGATCTACAATATCGGGATCGATACCCTCCTGTTCAAGTAGCGCTTCCACTATCTTCGCATGCCCCTTCCCAACAGCCCACAACAACGCCGTATTTCCAAACAAGTCGGTGGCGTTGAGATCCCATTTCTTTGTCTGAAGTAAAGAAACCATGATCTCCAAAACGCCGAGAACTGCTCCAGCATGGAGCGCCGTGAAACCACTACCACCTCCGAAGTACCCCGTTATATACTCTGGTCCAGAGAGTAAGTACCCCGTTATATACGCTGGTTCAGAGAGTAAGAGTAGTTTGCAAGATATGTGCGCACTGAACCGATCCAGCAGTTCCAATGCAAGCGAAATTACACTTGCCGAGGCTTGTATTTGCGCATGCTCTCTCCAGTAACAAGAAGCGTATTCAAGAAAGGGAGTTGTAGGTGGGGGTGAATCGAGAGCTGGTGAAAGGTCTTTGATGCACCCAAAGTTAAGGTAGGTTAAGCAAACCTCGGCGATCATCGAATGGGGACTACAAAAAAGTGTAGGACTGGCTAGGATATGTTCTTGTAGAGTGAAATGAACAAGACGGACAACGGAAGACGATGAATCGACTGTGACCAGTCCTAGCCCGCAGTTCAATATGGTCCGGATCGAAGGGGCGTTATCATTATCCAAATCGGTAGACCCTATCTCTACCCCTAAGGCTTGGCATAACTCATCCGGTGACAACGGCCGCTCTGAATATGCTACCCACATTATAGCTTCCATTCCTAGCCGCGCCCTGTCCTCCCCCTGCGCCCTGATTCTTTCCAGAGTAGCAGTGTATACACCCCCCACGTCTCGACCATTTGACATCTGTTTAAGTTTTTCCTTCCGACGACGAATTGTTGTCTCCCCGAGGATCGTCTCGATGCTGAGAGAGACAAGAAGGAATCTGTGCACACATTTGTGAGTTACATGATATCTGCCGGATACAGGACAACTAGGCGTCTGGACATACATCTCGGATATTTTCCTTGGAATAATTTCCATTATATCCGCTCTTAGGTTTTCGTCCATGGCGTCAGGTTCTGGATCCCCGTCCAACTTCATCCTCAAAAATGCCTCTGTATCTTCCCTTGTTGGACTCACTAGGATAGTAAGGATAGTGTCCACGCTAGGGAAGTACCTCTCCACCTCAGGGCGGATGAAAGGCCTTCCAGTCAAGAACAACCGGACATTCGGCAACTCCCGGACGATAGCTTGCAGAACTCCAAGGAGGCCAGTCCGATGCGCCGCGAGAGATTCATCCAACCCGTCAATACATAAAACTACCCAGGATCGTTGCCCAATGGCCGCCTTCAGCATTTGAAGAAGTTCCGGAACCCGCGGGCCCACCCCGCCGAAATGCTCTTTTGCGTCTTCGAAAGCTCTGCGGATCTCCTCCGGAATAACCCCCTTCCCCACCAACTGCTTGAGCATGGCTCCTAGCATGTTCGATGTAGTCTGTTCCTTTCTATCGAGGTAGTCGCAATACAGCCCGGCGACTGTGATATCCGGTCGCCTGCCATAAAAATGGTCGACTACCACAGAACTAAGATTTCCGGTTAGCCATCTGGATCCCACGGGCGATTTTCTTGTGTTACCTGAGATGAGTCTTCCCCACACCTGGATCACCGTGGCAAAAGAGAACAGAATGAGAAGAGCCTACGGCGGACTATAGCGACCACAACCGCCACCACACCCAAATCTTAAAACTTAAAAATCAAAAAATGTAAAAAGTCGCTTAGCACCCAGAATTGTGCAAGAAATAAGCTTAATTATCATCACAGGTATCAGTCGGTACAAACAAATAGTGTGCTATGATAGAAAAGGCACAATGAATCAAGTTGAAAAAAGAAAGAAAGAAAAAAAGGCGAAGAAAAAAAAAAACTCTTTCCCCCAACGAAGCAAGAGTCAAGAAAACAGGTTCTTGCAACCCATACAAGATGTGCAAAATAGCAAGAAAGTATTATATGATATGATACCACAGCAGATGGATTGGATTGCCTACAGTGTTCGCAACTGTCCAGGGCCCCGGTAGGGCCTGGCAGCGGGACTGCCATGAGTCCCGGACGAGATAGGAGTGCACAATGCAGTCCGTCCTTGTCCGTGAACTTGCAGCACAGCGCTTATTATGAAGGACGATGATCCCCACGATGTGAGACAATTTTGGGTAGAGGACAGCAGGTGTCTTCGCAGAAGGGCTGGGATGGCTGGGGACGATACAATGTCGTTTGCCCTGGTTCTTCGCTCATACTTGTCAAGCAAGTTAAGGAAAAGCCTGGACGGGACGACACAGTCTCGTCGGCCCCGGTCCGGACCCAGCACGGACGGACTGCCCCGTTGAGAACACTGATTGCCTATAGGGTATGTCGTTAGGCGATTAGGCGGATAGGCATGTTGGCAGATGAGCGGCCACGAGAGCGACGGGTATAGGGCATTTGGCATTGTGGTTTCCGGTTGTTAGGCACTTTGCCCTGCCTTGTTGTTTTCTCATCCTATACCTAGCGGCATAGCATATCGCCTTCATGGCTTTGTTCATATTCCTTGTCTTAGACTATGAGTTATTGGGTATTTGATTTCATTGTTTCTTTTATACTCTAGGTTACTTGGCATACGGTGTTGAAAATGGTGCTGCTCGCCATACTCTCATGATACTTCTTTGTTCAGATAGCTTCCGGGAGAGTCCTTGTTTGTCTGGTTTCAGATATGAGCGGACGATTAGGGTATATAGCTTCGGCTTTGAACATTTTGTTTAGACGTTCAGGAAAGCATTTCCTATGTAGAAATGCAGTAACAGAAGGAAGCGGAAAGACTTTAAAGCAAGGTGGAAAGGGTGTAAAAGAGTTTCACACCCGAAGGAAACATATGCGGATCCTGTAAGTCGGGTGTTTGTTTTCCTTTCATGCGCCAAGAGTGCTCATGGAGGAAGGAGTTTTTTTTTTTCTTCTTTTTTTTTCTCTCTTTTGTTCAACTTGATTTTATAGTTCCTTTTCTATCATAGCACTATTTGTTTCTACCGAGTGATACCTGTGATGATAATTAAGCTTATTTCTTGCACAATTCTGGGTGCTAAGCGACTTTTTACATTTTTACATTTTTTGATTTTTAAGTTTTAGGATTTGGGTGTGGTGGCGGTTGTGGTCGCTATAGTCCGCCGTAAAGAGCCATCTCCTCTCGTATCCCATCTCCTGAACTCGTTCGTTCGGAAAATCCATTGCCCCACGCCCTCCAGTCGGTTCCCCCTTAAATGTTGATGTCGATTCCGCGGTTCCAGTGGTGACAACCACTGTAGGACCTGGTTCCTGTCATCTGTTATAGTTGTGCTAAAACTATTGAAACTGTTGAAGCTGTTGACATTGCAAGATCCGATAATCGTCCGATCGTCCATATTATCTGAAGTCCGGCTGTAGATGCTGCACAGAAGGTTGATGAACGGGGGTCTCAAGGCGTTCAAGAGCCTCCTTAGAGCCAAATAAAACCATGTGGGAGAGTAAGGCTGAAAGATGTCACGTCTCGGCATTTCACCCAATAGTTTCACTCCAACAGGTCACACTATCTTCCAATGAGCCTCTTTCAAATTTCCAAGAAAACTTTTCACTTCCTGCGGCTGAGATACCATATGCCCGACTCGGCTAACTATCAAGTTTACCGCACACGTTTGTATTATCGGCATGTCCAACGAAAGTCCGGGGGGTGCCAGAGTATTAAACTAGCCTTAACTATGGCAATACACGGTTTTACGAGATCACAGTAGCCATATCCGGCTCTTAGAGAATTTTAGACCAGAAATCGCATCCGCACTCCGTCCGTGGTAGGGATGTCTCGCTTTCAATACCGTAAGCACGGGTAATCGAGCACAAGAGAAGTGCGTAACTTAAGGTCGTTGGAATTATTCACCTGAGATAGGAGCAGAGAAGCCACGGCCGAACAGTTGAGGCTAAAGAAAAGCTTGTGGGCTGGGCAAGCGCTCGTTGAGACCGCAATTCCAATGAGGCCTGGAACGGCTTGACACTACAGAAACTTAAACTTCAACCAGAACTATAGTATGATTCTCGCTAATATTAGCCAAGCCTCCCGGAGGGTACTGGAAACAAAAAAAAACGGGATAGTTGTATCTACTCTTCAAAACGCAAGAGGCACGGCAAACAACCGCCACTATCACGAGATCACACCGAGAAACAGAGACCAAACAAGTGACAATCAATTCAAAATCCACTAAGCTAATCCGCAAACCCTTTACCTAAAGCCAACCCAGAGGACCGCAAAGAAGAGAAAAAAATCCAACCGAAATAAAGCCCAACCTTTCTGGTTGTCCGAATATCTAGGTACTAGCATGGAGCAAAAAGTAATCGGAAAAAATGTGGTTGGTGCAACACCACTTTTTTTCCGATCACTTACCCTCACACCCAAGTACAGGAGATCCTCCTATTGTCATCTGCTACCACAAATTTCCCTTCCTCGGTTCACAGTCCAAAGCGGTTTCTCCGTTGTGCTGTGTGGTGGTGGGGAGAAAGCGCGAGAGAAGTAAAAGGTCGTAGCTTTACATAAAGTCCCCCTTGACTGCGAAGACTAGGCCATCTTTCTCGTCAGCTCCACCTCCAGCGATTGAAATCTCAACACCATGGGAAATCATCGTGAGAGTGTCCTCTGCCTCTGATCTACCCCGCCCGTGGCAACTGCTCGGGGGTTTATCACGCCTTCATCTCCTTCCTCTCT
>Ga0307509_10000348_pt1 | contig 77269 bp, 80 predicted proteins | sample 10_EM_MG_FD_202245 | JGI IMG/M metagenome (GOLD analysis project Ga0307509, IMG submission 202245) | Populus trichocarpa ectomycorrhiza microbial communities from riparian zone in the Pacific Northwest, United States - 10_EM | ecosystem: Host-associated > Plants > Roots > Unclassified | place...
CTACAGGACTGCGATCTTCATCAAAGACGGACGCCGTGCCCGGCCGTCCTTACCCACCCTGCCCGGGACGGACTTGACTATATGACGCCAGGGCCCTATCGTCCGGACGGGACGGTTGGGAACACTGAAAGTACCCGCTTCTCTGCATACATTCCCATCCTTATCGCCCTTTCCGGCACAAGTTTCGTTGAGCCTTTAGTAACGCCATCTTGGAACTTGGGGGGTTCAATAAATGCATAACTCGGACATCCTCTTTTATCAAATGTCATACTGTGACACTACCAGTAGTAGTCGTATTCTACCCCCCCTCCCTAGAAAAACAAACAAAATAAGAGAGAAACATGAAAGACTCAATAATTTCACTCGATAGAATAGCTCACGGAGTTCATGTGGATAATTTAAGGCGTTTCACCTAGGAAATAATCAGAGCGGGTACGGGAGGTAGATGGCGCCACCCCAGCTGCAACGAAGGACATAAAGCTTGTTTTGCGCTTGGGCAAATTAGTGCAAAACCGAAAACCAAAACCAAAAACTGGTGCAAAATGCTAGAACAAAAAGATTTGGGCGGAAAAATAAAGATTATGATATAAGCATTATAGAACGGGCCTGGAAATGATGAAATAGGGGTCTTCGGGGCTTGAGGCTGACACGACTTGAGTACCGTACTCGAGTATAATACCAATAGCGGGCAGGATTTGTCTTGACATCTGTAATGTACAGCCCGTTGATAATCTAAAGCAAGCGGCGAACTAGCGTATAGCGTTTTTAATTTAGATCTACTGAAATTAGCATCTAAGTTCCCCTTTAAATGGTTTTCTGCCAAATATTTTTCCCATTCCGATAGTAAATCCCATGGCAGATCCAACTCATATAGTAATTCTTGTTCTAGATTCTCCACTTACAACTCCCACATATCCTCCGCCATCTCCGCCACTTCTGGAAGCAAAAAAGTTAGCAAAAATCATGTACCCAACCACTGTTAATCTCAGCTTGTCAACTTCGCCATCTCAAACCGCCCCCACCCCCCAACCAATATCTCCAGCTCTACAGCAAAGCCCGATTTCAACTAAACACTCAACACTCCGGAGTGTAACTCGATTTAGGGTTATGTGGCAGATTAATTCTACATTTTACCAGTCGCCGAAACTATAGATTTTATCATCTTTTTTACTCCCTTTTTTCAAAAAAAAAAAAGCCCTATTCTGTCTTTCATAATGGTACCATTGTATAATTCCTTTTCTTTTGTGATCTTTTCTATTATCTTAGTTGCTCAACTTTCGTTATTAATCCAAAATGGTTTCGCCGTTCTCATCACAAGGTCTTCCATTCAGCGGCAATTTGGTCCCTATAGGCCCCGTGGGGGACCCACGCAACACTCATATCACAAGCTTAAACAAATTTCCCATTTACAAGCCCCAAGGGACATAGTAATTATCCAATTTTACCCTGTACAAAAACGGTTAAATTGCATCAATTTTAAGCATCAAGATTTTCGATATGAGTACAATATCTAGGAATGTGTATATAAAAATCAAGTCACTTAGGGATTTCTACCCTTATTTCTATGTTATTATACCTATCCCTTTAGTCTTGTGCTTACATAATATACGTCTGGGTAAAGTTAAGCTGTCTGCAAAGGACCCACCCGAACCGGGGTTAACTTATCATAATAGAAGGCAGACGCCATCTTAGGTTCAAAATTACTTTCGGAGGTGACATACCCCACATCCCTACACGGGATGCACTAGATTGGTAGATACTAGCCTAGGGGTTGCAGAGCTAGTTGGTAATGCAGAACTCACAACTGCGGTCGCGCGCCGAACATTTAAAACTTCAAAGCACAAGTGCTTGGGCTTCGGAAATATCAAACGAGTGATTTCCCATGACACCGATTCCAATGCAATCTCTATGAATACCGCAAAAACTTGAATAATTGGACGTTGTGCTATGTCGTTGGACTTTCCTCTCTCAGTAAGGTCGGGAAATTTTTTAAAACTTTTTCTGTCTCGGAGGGGGCGGAAGGAGGCCTTGTTCTTGCTGTGTTTTTTGCCCCCTTTTTTCCACAGAAGGGAATTCTGGACTAAATTTACATAGCACACCGTCCAATTATTCAAACTCTTACGGTATATTTTTTCTAATGTGAAGGCATAATATGATGTGTTCCTCTCAATACAACATAAGTACTGTAAGTCAACAAACCACATAGAGCTTGAGAACCTTAAGAAATTAAATATCAATCCCACCTTTTGCACAAAAAAAAAAAGGTCATACTTTATGATGCATAATTATACTAGTTCTAGTCACCGATAGATAACCCTTGGAAAATCTCCGTTAGCCCCCCAAAATACACCCTTAATCTCTTCCACTCTCCACCCGACAAACTGGAATGAAATTTTATTACTCACGTAATATTTTTTGGCTTTGAGTAGAAAAATGCGAATGCTAAGTGGCAGTTCCTAACGGATTGTTCGGAGGACAAACACAAGTAAATTGCGCCCAATGATTAGGAAGTGCTTTTTCCCCTTAACTATCGACCGACCGACCGAAGGCCGGGTGCAATTTATGACTTACTTTTACCTGAAAATCAGAGTTCAGAAAAGTTAGATGGGCCCGGTGCATCACCAGGGCTATCTAAGCTTGACCAGCCAAACTTCCAAATTCTCCCGGCCAAGTCAGACAACTATCATACAAGTCGCACCTCGCTAATTATCCCAGATGACCAAAAATCCCAAACAATCCGAATAGGATAACAACGAATGATCCGGGGACAAACAGGTCAAGTTTTCCTTGTGAAACTTTTTCTCTTTTTGAATCCACAGCATATTTCATAAACGGGACAGACAGCGAGGTATGATCTGTATTATCGAGTTATGAGATAAGCTAGGTTTGACTTTACAAGACCTGATTGTTTGTCAGGCTACTACGGTGCTCAGCCCCATGACACACTCTCCACAGGGAGTGGAAATTTGCGCGTGGATGGAGAAATGAGGAAAAAAGCTGGCGACTTTCTCCCATGGCTATAGGCGCTATCCGGTTCCCTCCCGGCTAAGGAGGTCCCACCTGCTACCTCCACTCCACGCTCTCGCACATAAATCATACCTCAATTAAGCAAACCCGACCAGTGCGGGAGAATCCCAGGAGAGCCGCCTTTTGCTCTGGCAGCGGACTATAAGCCGGCGCTTTTCGGGGGTAGGTGCACAAGCAATGCCGAGTGAACTGTCAGGATAAATGCATGGAAGCGGCAGACTTCCGGGGGCCGCGAGAGTGATATTTCATGATTTTAGCACCAGCCATCTCTATTCCGAAATCTGATCAAAAAAAAAAATAGAATTAATAAAACCCGGTAGGTATTGAATTCACGCGTCTCACTCCTACTACTCCCGAAATGGATCTCGAGGTATTGTTGCTCCCTCAATTAGTGACAAGTCCAGGTTCATTCCACAATTCAAGGAATGTATTACAGCAACATATATACAGAGGGGAGGAACAAAAAAGTGCTCCCGTGGAAAATCAGTAAATTCCTAGAAATAAAAACGATAAACGGGAGCAAGCGCAAAAGCCTTAACCGCGCAAGAGAGGCAGAAAGAAGGCATCCCGGAGTCTTTTCTCGCGGAGGAGATGGGGCTGGATGTGGAAGTGTGAATGCATGTCGGTGAATGCAAGCTCTTCGATAATAATAATACCATAGTTCCGGTCGTCCATGCTCGAGCACACCGCGCCTTGATTGATGCAACGGGGCCTCAGCATAATGTTAGCTCAAAAAAAAAAAATACAATTATTCCTTTAACCCTAACAAATTAGAATAAAAAAATTAAAAAAAAAACACCCGCAGTCGTACAGTCGTAGTCTGAAAACATCTACGAGTTTATTTTCTCTTTCAGTCAACCTTATACCAAGTCCCCCGTCGGTTCCCCTGACGTTCATAAAACAACTGCAACTATACTTCTACTATCACGTGTAACCCATCCTTACCACCAGGGTTAGGTTTCCCCCACAGGCTAGCAAAATAAAAAACAAAAACAAAAACAAAAAACCTCACTCAAGAGGATTCGAACCTGTGCCGATTACATTAAGGGAACAGTCTGCAGGGTCTGTTTCCCTTTCACCATTCGACCACAGGCCCTGATTTAATATACTTTAGTAGCTCATTAAAACCTAGAAAAAAGGGGTATGATATTATAGGTATCCAAACTCAGATAGATACCCCGACACCGAGAATCAGCCGAAAAAGAAGAAACAAAGACAGGAATGCAGTCAGAGGAAACCAGGTCTTGATAACTTATTATGATAATTATTATAATTTTATTATTATGATGAAAAAAAAAAACTGAAATAGAACGCCTGATAATAAAAAGAGATGCTTCCTTCTCAAGGAATCTGGCTGGCCCTGGAGCATGATACTGAACCACCATGGGGGTACTAGTACTGTACGGAACTGTGCTGTATCATACTCTGCCCACCCGCCACACGGCACAAGTATGATATTGTTTTATAATACAGGTAAGATAACCCCCTCTTTCCAGATGTTTTCACCACCCAACTGCATTACCCCAGATTCCGCACAAGTAGTACCATAGTTTCCGATTTTAATATAATACATAACAGTATAATAATACTATTATCATCATGTATAATACATAAACCATCTCCCCATTACTTACTCGCGCGCTTTACCGGCAGGCCTCCAAATCAACTCCAACCACACTAGTCATCACCTCCGGCGTCCCTTCAGCCGGAGAAGGGTAGACTAAGTCGGCAGAGAAACCCCACTCCCGACCGTCTAAACAAACCATGGACGATGGGTAAACTGTGGAAAAATGCTCTTTATCACCTGCCTGCCTGCAGCCCCCGAACTAAAAGGTTCGCGATTTATTCCTTCTAGGGCCATAGTGTTGGGCGGATATTGCTTAGTTGACGTTGCGCTAGTTCGGATAAGAGCAACTTGTCTTAGGGGGCAAAAGTTGCCTATTCCGACAAGGGCGGAAGAAGGCGATAGATATAATAAGTTACTTGTACCAGAAAAATGAAACAATACGTTAGAAGGGAGACTTCGACGTTCAGGACAAATTTTTACCCAAGTTGACACAATATGCTAGTCGCCAAGCCCCCCCCCACCATTGGGCGTGCACAGAAAGATATGCCGAAGATGTAAAACTTGTTTCCTTGTTACCATTACTATAAAATATAGTTTAAAGAGTTGGAAATAATAATAAATAAAAACAAATCATAAATTAGGTATCTCTGCGCGCTACGCTACTAACTAAACCAACCCAGACCAAATCCAACCCAGACATCTCAATGCTAACCGTCGTACACAATTCCACTACCACCTCTGTTCCTCATTTTCGCCCTTTCAAGCGCGCTCATATCCCCTCCACCTCTGCTACGGTTTGGGGGGTCTTCACCATTAACACCTCCGCGTCCACCGTTCAGACTAACCCCACCACCACCGGACGCAGATGCACCTTCCTCAGAAACATCCTCCAACATTTCCAAAACACCCCGAATACCGCCCTCCACAACGGCCCAATCGTCATCTACTACGCCGACTCTTTCACGCAGTTCCTTCTCAGCCAGCTCATCGGAGCTTAACCGCTCTTTTGCAACTTCGCCCTTCTCCCGGCCCTCGGCGATGCCAACTTCCGCAGTCGACTCGTTCATCAGAAGACTTGCAGAGTGGAAAGCTTTCATGAATTTTATACTCCTTTCTCTCAGGGTTGAGAGAAGCTCGAGAGCATAAAGAAGGTCTACTTTGAAGCTCGCTGTGTGAGGTGGATCGGCGAAGAGTGGTGTTACAGCTTGCGTGAGCTCTTCGGTGTAGTTCAGTTCGGCAGTCAGGCCGCGTTCAATGCCTTCCTCAATGGTTTCCATGAGCTGGAAGGTGCGGGAGAATTTCTGTTTTGCGGCGTCAAGTATGCTAGGGGTCATCAGCCTACAATTCGGTCAGCTCGGGGGATGGGAGTGATTACGTTTTCTTTTCGCTCTCGTCAAAGTGCTTTTCCATGCTCTTCATTTTGGGAATGTTGCCAGAAGCGTAGAGTGGTTGGATAACGGTCCTTCTGTACCGTCTGTCACGCTCTAAAATCGCAGCTTGAACTTTTTCATGCCTTCGCTCAATGTAGCCCCGGAGCAATATGAGCCCTTCCAATAGGTCCGCGAGTTCTAGACCTTTAGCCTTCGTCCACCGCTCCTTCCCTGCAATAGCATCTTGAAGGCTGTTTATGGTCTGGAAATGCTTGTCCATTAGCCCTTTGATACCCTCCTGTATTTTGTCATAGACCTTCTGAAAGACTTCATCCCGATATTTCTCCCATTCGGCCTCATCTTCTTTAGCCTTCCTTTCTTCCTCCTCAGCATTAAACTCCCCGTCCATGTCATTGATATCACCATAACCAATCTCTTGATCAGAAAATAAACGATGAGTATATTCCTCGTGTTCTTCCAACCGGACTCTCCGCTCCTCTTCGAGCTTTTGCAGGCGTTTCTTCAAAGCGTCGGCATAGGCTGTATTGATCTTCCCAATGAAAGAGAAGTCCTCACCAACTTCGTCGATAGCCTTCTTGATGTCGTCAAGTACAGCGGTCGACGGGGTCTTGTGGAATCTAGTGGCTGGCAACACGGTAGAAAGCGCGTTGACTGCTGCCGGAGTTGATAGCCCTAGCGTTGGTGGTGTAGGTGTAGGTCCCAGTTTTAACTCATCAAGATCGACATCCTGAGGTGGCGTGAGGTACTTCTCCGAACCTATTGGATATTCTCCCTCTGGCTCTGGCGGGAAGTTTGGCGGCTGAGCTCTCGTTGGACTTCGATAGTCCTCGGATGAAGTGACATATGCCTGGTACGGCGATGGATCCACTACCGTCGGCGCGCGCTTAGGGGGGCCGGGTTCTGTGGGATGCCCACCTGCGGGTGGAGCCATGGTTTGTGATCTGCTTGGCTGATTGTATACGACCGAACTACGTTTAGGCTGAGAATGAGGTCCCCGGGTATCAATTGTTGAAGCCCTATTTGCGCCATATGGAACAAAGTCAGAACCCGAAGAAGCCGGCGGTGAGCCTGGCTTTGTTGTTGGTGGTTTATAGGGAGCGTAGGCGCCATTCCCCGGCGTTATAGTCTTTGTTGGAGGCGGCGCTGCTTCGCTGGGACGAAATGGGACATAGCCTTGATGCTGGTGAGGCGCTGGTAAGGAGGGTTTCTGCTGGAGAGGGCTGTGGATTGCGGGATTAAATGCCTTGTAGCCATCATTCCCAACAGGTGGACTCTCAACTGACTGCGGAGGCTTCTGCGGGGCTGGACCCGGTCGGAAGGGCCGATAAGTTTCAACTCTCTCATGAGGTTTGGGTTCCTCATGTTGGGGTGCTTGGTAGGCGACTTCATGAATTGGAGAAGGGATATTTGGTGGATGTGACTGGCTCTGAGGTACGTGATGTTGCCCACCGAACAAGGGAGGTGCAGACACATTTGAAGTCGCCTCCTTGTTTGAGATTTCAGGACTTTTCTCGACATTTGGAGTGCTAGCCGGGCCATCGGAGTTCCTTATACCACCGAACACGCTTCCTTGCCTACTAGGAATATCGCCAAGAGCATTAGGGTACCGCTCCCCACGAATGAAGTATTCTTTCTCCATGAACTCTGTAAAGATTTTCAATTTCCCCTCATCCGAAGTAGCTGCGACCTCCGCCTGTATCATATCAATGAAGCGGTGGATGGAGTCGGCATAGAACGGCTCCAGGGTATCTAGGGGATTTTGTTCTTCCTCAGGTTTGGCCGGAGCAGGAGGTTGCTGCATTTGAGCATGTTCAGGAGACGGTTGCGGGGACGGTTGAGGAGGCTGCTGCGGTTGTTGGTACTCATATTGAAACTGCTGGGCAGGTTGTTGGGCTGCCTGCTGGGCGGGTTGCTGAGACGGGTGCTGAGGGGGATCCTGGGGCCATCCGCCCGGGACCTGCTCCCCATATGTGCTTTGCGAAGAAGACGGAGGGGGTGGAGGTTGCTGCTGCTGCTGCTGTTGAGGGGTCGTGATTCTCTGTGGCTGCTGCTGCTCATATTGTTGTAGGACTGGCTGTTGCTGCGGTGTCTGTTGCTGTTGCCATGGATGAGCGTCTGGTTGCTGGTACTGATTCGGTGGTGGTTGGTGTGCATGCTGCTGTTGATGTTGAGGGGTCGCTATTCGCTGGGGAGTCGCGACTCGTTGAGGGGTCGCGACTCGCTGAGGGGTCGAGACTCGCTGAGGGGTCGCGATTCGCTGAGGGGGCTGCTGCATTTGATGTTGAGGGGTCATAATTCTCTGCGGCGGTTGATGCGTCTGATACTGCTGTGGGGTCATGATCCTCTGAGGTTGCTGTTGCTGCCACTGCGGTTGCTGCTGCTGGGGAGTCATCACCCGCCCAGGTGGAGCATGTCCTCCTCCAACTATACTACCTGGTCTTTGCGGCTGCTGAAGACCCGCAACCGCCTTATGAGGAGGTGATTGTGGTGAGACAGGGCCAGAGTTTCCTCCCTGTTGCTCGTTATGGTATCCGCTCGGTACATCCGCCGGCGTTCCCCCCATCTCTGGGATCTCGGGAGTCTCAGGGCGGCTAACCAGCGAGTACTCATCATCAGCTGCACCGCTGTAGTGCTCCCATCCACCGATGTCTGATGGGCCAGAGAAAACCGACGCCCCGGTTAAGGGCGGAACAGCGGGCTGCGGTTGTGAAGCCGGAGGCGGTGTAGGGCCCGACACAGGTTGTTGCTGTTGCTGAGAAAAGTGATTGTGGTAAGCGGACGGAGCCGGAGCTTGCGGAGGCGGCGGTGTTGGGGTCGACTGAGGTTGTTCCAAGTGATCAAACCTTTGAGTGTATTGGCTCTCGGGGCGGCCTGGCGGGGCGACGAGAGGGTGGGACTCAGTACGTGGGGGAGCGTGTGCTTGTTGGTCGGGCCCCTGTGGTTGCTGCCCATACTGTTGCTGGGACTGTTGCTCGTACTGTTGTTGGGTTTGTTGAAGCTGCTGTTGAGGTTGCTGTTGAGGTTGCTGTTGAGGTTGCTGTTGAGGTTGCTGTTGAGGTTGCTGTTGAGGCTGCTGCTCATATTGCTGTGCAGGTTGTTGATACTGGTCTTGTTGTTGCTGTTGCTGTTGCTGCTGCTGCTGCTGCTGCCAGCTTTCCTGCTGGGACGTCACTAGGGGAGGAGGCGGAGGAGGAGGCGGTGGCGGTGGTGGTTGTGGCGGCTGCTGCGTGCCGTGTTGGAGAATGGGGTATTGCTGCTGAGGGGCTTGCTGATACTGCTGCTGAGGATTTGGTGGGTACTGGCTACCTCCGGGAACACCACCAAATCCAGGATGTAAAACCGGAGGTGTATACTTAAACTTCTTCTTCGGTCCATCGGGTTGGGCTGGACCCCATGCAGGAATGTTTTCCGGAGGCGGCGGCACATATACCCCGGGCGCAGGGTTTGTATTGACAGGCTGGTAGGAAGTGACACCGGCGCCAGAAAGTGATGGGGGGATATATCTATTTGGTCATCAGTAAGGATTCGATAATTTCGGGCACAACAATCACTCACGCAACATGGTTCTCGGATGGACTCTGTACAGTGTCAGTCCCACCGTTCTGCTGACCGCCATATCCAGTCGCACTTCCAGGCGTCACGCCGCCGACACTACCCCCGACGTAATATGCCTGCTGAGTCTGTGGCACCGGGGGTTGGCTAGGTTGTGCAAACTGTTGCTGGGGGCTAGCTGTTTGCCATTGCTGTCCTTGGTACTGTCCACCATAAGACTGCTGGCCTTGCTGATATGGGCTTGCGGGGGCAGCTGGTGATGCAGGTGTTTGCTGGTTGTATGATTGAGTAGTCGGTGGAGGCGGCGGAGGAGGCGGTGGGGGTGGTGGTGGGGCTTGTTGCTGCTGTTGTTGGATAGGCGTCCCAGGGGTTTGCTGGTGAATACCGGCATACTGGGGAGTAGGAGTGTACCCAGTCCCAGTATTACCTTGGTATGTTGGGGCTTGGGGATTATAGTGAACGGATTGAGGGCGGGCCGGGGTTAGCGGAGAGGTGGGCTGGTTCCATTGCGGGGCCCATTGTTGTTGTGCAGGCGCCGACGCCGGCGGGGGAGGTGGAGGCGGGGGCGGGGGAGGAGGTTGTTGGTACTGAGACTGGGGCTGTTGGCCATATTGCTGGGGAGGGTACTGTTGCTGCTGGAACTGTTGAGGTGGATATTGTTGTTGCTGAGGGGGGAATCCGGCTGCGAGCGAATAATCAGAAAAGCTCCTCCAAAAAACGTCATGGTCTACCCATCCAATAGGATCTCGTCCCATCTCTCTCTCTCATCCCGCACCCAATTCCTCTCGTTCTACCAGATATCACGTACCATTATAACCCGAATTCGGCGGGACCCCCGTGGCAGTCCCAGGTTGAATCCCTCCCACCTGCCCGTTGCCAAACTGTTGGCCGTACATATTCCCTTGCTGTTGCTGTTCCTGAGGACGTGTTACCGGTCCAGTCCAGGGAGGTGGCACTTTATAGATGTGCCCTGGTTGCATAGTATTCGTCCGCCGGTTCAGCCGCGGTCTTGGCGTACCGTTTGCTGTGTTCTAAGAACTAGTTCGCGTTTAGCCGTAGCAGAGGAAAAAACAGAGCTTTTGTCGAGAGAAGTGGTGAGAGAGAAACAGACGCCGGCTCTGTGTGAGTAGTAGAGCGGAATCAGTAGCAGTGATGTGGCAGGTGCTGGGTCCGATAATAACGTACCGTACAGGTAGGTAGGTAAGTAGGGGGCAGCACCGCCTGGGGGGGGAATGGGGAGAAAACAACAGAAAAAAGGAGAAGTCGGGAGATAGTGCAGCTCAGCTCTATTTCCGTCACAGGTTGAAGCAATAGGAGGCGATTCTGGAGAGTGCTGTTTTGATTGTTCCCCTGTTGGAAAGATGGGTCGGAAAACAAACCCCTCACACCGTTGCGATGGAAGCTTAACCGAATCACCCTATGTCTTGGCGCTGAGGCTCAGGAGCGATTGTCCCGTGATTCGACAAGCTGGGAGTTCAGAAGCCGCATCGCCCAGTCCGATTTTCAAGTTGAGAGAAAACAAGGCGGGCGCCCAAAACTAAAGCTGATTGGTAGTCTAAAATACTCGTACTCGCACTTTACCGTGATGCTCAGGCAAATCAATAATTGACAGATGCCGGTACTATACAATATCCAGACAGAGAAACAGCCCTTCCATTACTTAGCCCAGCTTTCTCCCTGGCCCTGCAGGCGAGGATGACCCGTCGTCAACCTCCAGACCGCTTGGTGATCCGAGCTGAGAAGGACATGAAAACGTGGTTCTTAGCCACATGCGAACAACGAACAACAGCCCCAGCGAGCCTCACTCAGATGTCACGGTCACGAGATCAGGAAGAAAGATCAAAGAAAGCCGCTCATCGACACCGTGATTTGACCAACGCCACATGATACTCGAGTACGGTACCCGTACCGTACTCGAGTAACGTTATTAATTACGTCCGGGACGTCAGAGATCACACGCCTGGGCACCTTCGATGTCTACCGGTATTCACTAATATATGACTCTTATTGGGGCCCCTCATTGCAGCCCCCAGATATCTGTATTCCGAGATCTTGTTGACTTAAATTTCCCACTCCAAATCAATTTAAGCCCTATACGAAGAAAATCTAGCTAACAAGCAAACCCGTTTGTTCCCCCAGCAGCAGCTTCGAATATCGCGACTGATTGTATCCGCACATAACATTTCCTTCGTCAGCGTTCAGCCCGAAGGAATGGACAATAGTTTCGGTGATTCAATGATGATGTGACGTAGATCCACATCCTTGAAGACGAAGCTGTAACCCGTGGGGCTACGAGTCTAACTCCCTACGGAAGTACAGCGTGTAAGTCTTGTAGGTTCCACAAACGAGGACTGCCCACCCTCACCCCTGTGTAATCTACAAAACTTACACGCTGTACCTCCGCAAGGAGGTGAGGGTTCTTAGCGCTAAGGCCTAACTCGTGACGAATATTCTCGTGCCAGACGCCAAACCGTGGTACTCGTAGGGGAGTCGGGGAAGGCACAAGTACTGCGGTAACCAGCATCTGGTGGAAAGACCGATGGCAGTATCACTGAAACCAACACCGCAAGGAATATAATTGATAGGGAAAATACATCGCGTTATACTCATTAAAAACTCACATTACAAGTATATCTAGCACCCCAGAATTCCCTAAAACCATCCAAGCGCTGCCTCACAGATTCACAAAGTTACGCCATGCACCGCGCGCCCAACCCAAATCAGGGGGAGGGAAGAAAAGAGGAAGAAAAAAGACTAAAACGCAACGAATGAACTATCCCATCGACTTCCCCGCAATCTAAAGCACACACAAGATCCCGTAGCAAACTTCAGACACTATTCCGCCCTTAGCTCTCTCTCAGTTGGTAAAATATGTGACCCACTCCTCGGTTTCGCCAGTCTTGAGATCGACCCTCACCGGGGGAGGGATGCACTTATCCACCCTACCGATATAATCTGCCCAGACGAAAACGCTAGCCCCACTCAGTCAATACAAAACCAAATAGGAGGAGTGCAAAAAAGTTGTGATACTTTTTAAAGTCCGGATTACAGTACGGGCATCCCAAACCGCCAGATTTTACATTGCAAATTTCCAGGCAGAGGGGGTTTCCAGCGGAAGGTTTAGCGGTGCGATACCTGGGTGGCATCGTAAGACCGGGAGCTTGTGTGGTTTAGTAGTGTATTTGTTATTTTTATGAATGCGGGTTAGTTTCACCTTTCTTCCCGAGGCCCGAGGTATCAGGTTCGGGGAGTTTGGTACCCTTCTCCCCATTGGGATGCTGATATGGTTCAGGCTTCTCCGCCGACGCTGGCCTGTGAGTTGATCTCCCGGTGGGTATTTCGGTCGCCCGGCAAACATTCGGCCCTTTACCCTCACCACTACCTTTTCCTTTACCGTCTTGGAAGGTAATGGGTTCGGATGAAGTAGAGATGGAAGGGACATTGGGGGAGAAGCCACTTCTGCTAGAGAAGGCAGGCGGTTTGGCGCCACCAGATTTAGTAGCGCGGCGGCGTCTCCCTACTCATTGGTCATTAGTATGATAGCGACCGGGGGGGGGGAATAACGAAAGGTATGATATCGTATACGGGAGATTACGAGAATTATTGGTCTGATCCTCTGGTTTCCAACCGGTCAGGGGGTGAGGAATGTCATCAGTCCTCCACTTCCGCATCGTTGAACGGAAGTTTGCGTTTGATGCTCAATGTCTGGTTTGTAGAGTAGTTTGGGTTAACGGATAGAAAACGAAGAGTACATAGGAGGCGGTAGCACCACGGCAACCTATTTGAGCCCTATAGCCTATACCAGCTGGAGATATTTCTCCCTTAGTTAGCAGGTGAGGGCAGTCTTAACCCCAGGGTATGACACCCAATAGGCGACCATTGATTAAACAGGAGAGCGACTTCAAATATGTACCAATATATGCTCCCCCTCGAAACCCGGAGGTCTTGTTCATGCCTGCGTTAACTGTATGTAGCCATAATATAATTTTCATAAAAAGGATGACTCGGAGAAACATGACCGTAAGTTCATTTCTTGAAAGCGAGTGAGTACCCATGAGAGAGGCTCGATGGTTATAATATTAGGAATTTCTAACAATGTATTATAATATATTAAAAATCAGAAGCTACCCGCGCTGAATCACAGCCAAAGCCATCGGGCGATCGCAATATCTAAAAAGAGAGCCAGCATTATGGAAATTCTTAAAACAATACTTGTTACGTCTTGTGATGAGCGCAGTATGTACTCTAATAGTCATACAGTAACTTACTCCAGAACCATACCCCTTGCGAAAGAAACATCATTTCCTATCATCTTCAGTTTTATTCTCGCCTTTTCATCATACTAGTTTATCAAAACCTCATCCCCGCCGCTGCTTTCCAGGTTCTTGCTACGAAGTTATCGGAGAAAGGGTACCCCGTTTTCCGGTTTTCAACGAGGAACCAAAGTACAATAAATAAGGCATTGTGGCCTAGTAGTTAGGGCAACAGACGAGAAATCTGTTTCCTTGGCGAGCACACGTTCAAATCCAGTTTATGTTTTTTGTTTTAATTTTAAAATTTATTTTATCGGGGAAAAAAAAACCTAACCCTAGAGGGAAGGATGGGTTACACAGGATAGCATAGGTACTCATGCGCGGTGGGTAACATGGTGGATAGATTAGGGGGGTTGGGAGGTGTAGGCGAGGTAGGGGAAGGCTAAGGTGAGTGGTAAGGATGGGAGTTCATAAATGAGGTCCGGTTGAACCAGATGCACGATGCCATATCACTGACCCAAACGATTCGGACAACCGGACAGGGTAATAGCTACGGTACCGTTCAAGCAGTCGTTACTCCAACCTATCCACTTTGTTATATCCCAGAAGTCAATTTAAATGTCTTCCTCCCTCCATTCCACCGCCGGGGCTTTCGTCTTTGCTTTTATTGATTTTTTTTTTCTCCCGAGTTTTTTTCTTCCCCACATGAGTATTATCACATTTGCCTTTGTTGGAATCGGCCTAGGTTGACTTGTTTGGCCTGTTCAGAAATTGTCGGAGGTATCATCTCGGAGTAGTAGCGGGGGTAGATTTGATCGGCTAGTTGCTAGGCAGCTTAAGACATGAGGATCTAGGAAATGACATGGGGCATACTAATCTATACTCATATCACAGATTTCTAAGTAGGGCGGTCTCAGGCGCGGCCGTTGGCGAGCAAGCAAGATAGCAACTCTCTCCTTATTTCATCGATCGGCGGCATCACCCTATCCCTTGATCGTAGCATCTTGGGTGTGACCTCCGACAGAAAGTGTTGAGAAATGGTCCTTTGAGTTGAGGAGCGAAGGCCCAGTATCAGCTTCCGACTCACTACTGTGGATATGTGGGTGGAAGTGGAGGTTGGGACTCCAACGCAATAGCTTGCGTCATCAAGATAGGGTATATATATACAGTTCGTGTCTCCCGTGATTAGATAGACAACTTAATCAACAATCATCGGCATAGCGTTCAATTCCGGGAAAAAAATGCCGGTCTCCATGTCGAGTGATGTCTTGTGATAAGAAAAGCCATGCCCAGCCCGAGCGATGGAAAACTAATGCTAGTGGCTTGGACAATCTGTCAATCCTTAGAGCTAGAGTAACCAAGGTGTTTTGGATTGACGAGTTGCCTCATTGATTGAGATGGTGGGGGTGTGAGGTTAGGAAGGAGAGAGTATCTTATAGGAAATTGGTTCTTTCCGGGGGTGCACCGAGGATAATTGTACCTGCAGCTTTTCCCTAACAGATTTCGGCATCATGTCTAAATACTCCCAGATCACTGCGGTAACAAATAATTCAATACTTTTAAGACCCTGTTTGGCACGCCACCATTCAAAAATACAATGTCATTTTTCCTAAAAGAAAACTCTGTTTTTGCTAAAGCTCAAGCCCCTTTGACCAATAGGTATAAAATGTGCAACGCTGCAATACTTCACTTGCAACAAAAATGCCATAAAAGTCAGAAAAATGACATTTTTCTTGCGTGCTAAACAGGGCCTAAGAGTTGCCAGGAATTGGACGTTTTGTCTTGCAGCGGAAGATTGTTGATTAAGTTCTCTATCTAATTACGGGAGACATGAACGGTATATATATACCCTATCGTGATTACCCAAGCCATGATGTAGAATGCCATCAGCGTACGCCTTCATATACGCAATAGTGAGTAGGAAGCACAAGCATCACTTTCGATCCTCAACTCAGAGGCCCAATTCTCAACAAGAGTTCTTCTATGCTGCTAGGGTGGGGTCAAAGGCAGCATGCTAAAAGGGTTGAGCAACACTCGAGCTATATCATAGTAGGAGCATAGTCAGGGTTAAACACCCAGAGCCCGCCATCAGTGTGGGCTCAGCCCGTATATTAGCTGTCCAATCTGAAGCCTAAAACCCCATTTCCTCACATCAATCGCCCACACAACTTCAGCGTCGGCCAAAAAAAAAAAACCAAGCACCATATATATAGACTCCCACTCTCCCACTCTCCTTCCCTCCTCCCCCAGAAATTTCTGTTCCTAACAACGCTCCTAAATTTCTGGTTTTCACTACCTACTTTCTCACTTTCCTCTACACACCTTTACTCTTTCTTGACATCTTCACCTCTATCTCCTCCGCGAGAAAAAGCTCATATACCCAAACTTCATTTCCTCGTTATACCCAAGAATTCATTCTCAATGTCTTCCTCCTCCTTCTCCCCCGCTGCCGTCAAGGCTTTTTTCCTTTCTTTGATTTATCATTTTTTCTGCGAGTTTTTTCTTTCCGTCGCGAGCACCGTTCCTTTTCTTCCTCTCTGGCTTGTTGCTTTCCCCTTTGTTATTTGTTCCGTTCTCTCCCCAGAGCAACTCATTTCGGGCATCATTTCTGGCCTCAACGACGATACGTTTGATTTCCTTTTCGAGGACATCTTCGCGGCGTATGAGGGAGCGATTTTTGATACCCCTGAAACGTACCCTAATAATCTTTCCTTTATCTTGGATACTTTGTACCGAGATGATACCCCTCCCCGTCCCAAGGCTACGGATATTCTCCCTGCCTGGTATCCTGCTTCGTTCCCCCTAGCCCCCTCCCCTTCTGCTTCCTGCCCCATTCCTGGCCGTGCTCGCAAGGTCGGGATGTGTTATCTTTAAAAATGCAGTTTTTTTTGTTTTGTTCTGTTTTTTATATGATCTGTTATGCGATGTTTTTTGTTTCAAGAAAAAAAGAAAAGAAAAAAAAAAAACAAGAAAAAAAAACAAGAAAAAAAACCCCCCATTTATGGATTGCCAGTTTGCTGGCCTACTGACCGGGTGCTATTTAGGTACCCCAGCTAGGATTATCACCTTGACGTGGTGCTGGGGCTTTAAACTAAGAATAATCCATCCCTGCTAATCAAGTGTAATAGTCTATCGAGAAGGAGATTTGAACTTGGACTGTTGTGCTACTTCGGTAATTGGATCAAGGCTTTTCTCGTGATACTCGTTTGAGCGGGGGAGATATAACCCGATTACTTTTTCGTTGATTTCACACTTATTCAGTCAGTTGCCAACACTTATTGCTCGGCGAATAGTGATTGATTGTGCTTTCTCTATTACCGCCTCGCCGGAACGAATAATGAGGCCACTCGTTGCGGTAAAGACTCATTCCTAACTTTGTAAGCTACCTTTGGAATACGCTTCCGGATAACTCTTGCAGCGCCGCACTTCTGCAAATCCTGTGCTACAGTCTCAACATCTTTGTATGCCTCCACTGCCTCCTCCCGGACCAACTACTTTTCGTCACATAGCCACCAGTCACAACTCTTCACTTCCCACCACTCCTCATCTCAATTGGCTGCATTGCTTGGTAAATGCCTTAACGCCGCCATTGTATTTTCGTGATAATCTCCAGGCTTCATCTCTCGACAACACTCATATATTCCAGATCTCGTTTCTTCTTTTCCTTCAGCCTTCCCGGCTCTTCGTTCAACTATCTGGATACCCCCCCCCCCCGCGCACCCGCCCTTTTGAACCTTCACTATTTCTTAATTTCAATTCCCCCAAGTCTATTCCATTCATAAAGCCTATTCAATTCTCACAGGCTGTCCACTCGACCAGCCAGCTGCAATAAGGGGGGAGCTACAGGCCATGGAATGTGTGTTGCCCGTCAGCATCACCAACGATCACTCGCTGGATTTTTCTCTATTTTTTTGGCCTAGCGTGTTAAAGAAGAGCATTCCTGTGAGGCTTGAGAGACTGAATCCTTAGGGGATCTCAGGCTCTTTAAATACAAATAAAACATAACCAAATATCCTGTGCCTAACACAAACACTTACTATGCTGAGATAGTATTGAAGCAAACAACTAAGTCCTAGAACATAGGTGTAGAGGTGACAGGATGTAACTAACAAAACAAGTAATGGAATCAAATGATAAGGGATTGCTACTAATGTACTAATCCAGTAGTACTAGTAGGAAAGCATAAGGTTGCCTAAAGGGTACAAGGGTAGCAAAGGATGCTATAAGTGAGCTTAAGGATAAATAACCCAATAGGAAACTATAACAATAAGGAAAGTACAAGGTAAAGAAAGTAACGCTACTATTGTAGAACCTAAATAGGAAACATCCAACATCAGGTAAGTACAGTAGCGAGAACGATAGGCAGATTCCGTTACACTTCCCCACCATTCCTAATAGAGAATCTGTAGTCCGCCACCGTCACCTATTGTCTTCAGATCAGGATAGCACCATTCTGTCAGATAAAGACGGTATTCTCCATTCCCTGAGAAACATTCCAAAATCAAAGAAATCAAAGAAGCCTAAAACCTGTTATCCCCCCTTCACTAACCCGCACACCTTCTGCACCGTGCCTTGATAAAACCTAAAGAAAGCACAGATGAAGAAAAGAATTACAGTGCAATCGCGATACACTCTCGGAGGAAAGATGGAAGATAGAAAAACAGTGACCACGGTTGCTATGCCCTGTTTAGACTTTAGCTACAGAGAGGGGTGGTGATATATCTCTCCTTCAAACTAAGAACAACTGACCACTCCCGAAACAGATCCCCACAGATCCCCACCATCCTTGCCACGGGATCTGCAGTCCGCTACCGTCCCCTATCGTTCTTGTATTAGGATGGCATAATAGTGTCTCACCCTGCCGGGCCCGTGGTCCTCACTCAAACCTGCAGTCCTAAAATGTCCTAGGACGGGACGGAGTGAAAATTGTCGTCCGGTCCGGTCCAGTCTTCTCGGCAGTTTCCTCGTGGGGCCGCTAGGGCCCCCGGACTGTTGCGAACGCTGCCGCAGCCTTTAGCCAGCATTGCCGAGCGATATACTCGCGACAGGGGTAAAGTATTGGAACAAGCTGGGGTCAAGATGGCCAATGATAAAAATTTCCTTCATTCAGATCCCAAGATACCCAAGAAGGAAAATAACCGGTGTTTTTTTTTCTTCCTCGCACAGACATTGACCTCCCCGTTTGTTCCAATACTTTACCCATGTCGCGAGTACATAAAGAGTCACAAAACCTCACTCCCGTCTCCCCGCCGCTCCTCTGGTGGAACTGCTCTTTTAAGCCCCTCAATAAAGTCTACGCAGCAATCGAAGTAGTTATTAGCAATGAATCTAACCCCATATAAAGCGCATCCAAGGTTCCAGCAAACGAAACCCTCCAGATCTCAAGACCATCCAGTAATCTCCACAATTCTGGTAGGTTGATTTCCCACTTGGTCCCATCTACCCGACGATGTACCCCTTTGTTACCCACCCTCAGTGTTCCCAACGGTCCAGGGGCCCGACAGGGCCCGGATGACTGCCAAGAGCCCGGGACCGGACCGGACGGCAGAAAATATGTCGTCCTCATCCGCAAATCTAAAGACGGCCGTCTTTACTGAGGACGACGGCCCGGCAATCTGAGACACTAATATGCATGGTGTGCATGAAGACTGCGGGTTTTTTTGTGGGAATCGTAGTCAACCGTGGGGCGACAGGGGATGACAGGGGACGATGGGGGATTGTGGGGGACTGCGGGAGACGGCAGGGGACGGTCGGCAACTGCAGTCACCATGAAGAAACGCCAAGGATGGCAAAAGATTTTTTCCCCACACTTGAGTGTGCGATCGTTGGAGTTGTAGTTGCTTGGCATTCGTTTCGTTTCACCGCTTGTCACTCGTCATTCAATCGTATCGCTGCCATTGAAGTTTAACAGAGGGAAAGCAAGACATGTCGGAGGAAAGGCCGGAGGAAAGAGGCAGTTTTTATGATGCATTTCTTTCATTCATAGATAACGTAACATGTTTCATTCTTTTGCCCCATGGGAGATCAGTGGCGTGGTGGGGAGACATGCTAGAAAGAAAGTGGACAATTTTGGTGATCGTTGGAACGCTGAGGATCGCGTTTAGTTGTCCACCCACACCCCCACTATTACTGTCAGTTCAGAAAGAAGAATAGACTTAAGTTGCGGTCAATGCTCTAGCCTGATTGTCCTTCAGTGCTATATTTTTCTGTTCTTACCACATGAGTCGGAGATAAGGTATGGAGAACATACATAAGAAGGAACCCATATGCGTCACGATTGATCGACAGATATAAGAAGAACTTGGTAACGATGTACCGGTATTTATTCTATTGTCTTTGGCGTTAGTAGCTTTGTTCATATATCCGGATAAGCGAGATGGTGAGGTGAAAGAGCATGACAAAACTTCTCCGCTATCTAACAGTGATGTGCTGGCGATCAACTTACTATTTTTGCGCAACCTTTATTCCCGGCGCTTGCTCCGCTTCATCATTGCTTTTTCTAAAAACTCATAGCCTAGCACAAAGAATCAAATGGGATAACTGAAGCATTACAGGGGTACTACCATAGTGGGGGACTGCGGGGCCCGACGTCCTCCACTCGGAATCGTCGGGCAATCTGGCTTGAGGACGGGACGGGACGGAAAAACGTCGTCCATCCTCGTCCTAACTAAAGACGGACGGACTGCCCCATTTAGAACACTGCCCACCCTTGAGAAATCAAATATTAGTGTTCTTCAGCCTAGTAAGAGGTTAAAAAGGATGGAGAATGGGGGATGTTCGAAGTGAATTATACTTGTAGATAGTTTCTCCTTTTCTTCTTCTTGCCAAGTCATTTTATTCGTACATATATTGCTTGGGCACTAGATAGTGCCGTGCCCGGCACATCGATTTGGAGGGTTGCGCTATGGCACAAACTCTCGTGACTTAGTACCAACAACGCTACGGCATCAGAGATATCGGCCGGGAGATTACCACCCCCATGTCCGGGAGTGTCATGGCTGAGGCCGAGGACTCCAGTTCCAGCTCGAGTGGTCGGGTTGTTACCACGGAGGAAGGCGGTACGGTGAGGAGAATGAAGGTCATCAATCGCAATTCGGCGCCCCCACCCTAGGTCCTGTTTGTTGTTTACGAGTTTCCGTGTCTCCTGTGGTGAGAGTCTAGGAGGTTGGCCAGATTTATGGATCGGCATAAATTGGTTTCTTATTTTTATCCACGGGAAGGGCTGTAGGGGTTTGGGTTTAGTGGGTAGATGAGTGATAGTCGGTAACACCTATTATCTCAACCTGAGTTGTCGACCGGTTGTTGTTGCACAAGAAAATTAGGATATTTTTATTCTAAGGAACAGCAAAAAAATCCTTGTTCTGCCAAGCTTACCATCTCCCGATGAGTTGGGGAAATATTTTTCAACCAAAACCTAACTTAGTTCGTCTATCGTATAAGTTAATAGTACGAAGTACATTGCTTCCTCAACAAAACTCTCCAACAAAGGCAAGACTACAAATAATCTAAAATACAGTCCCAGTTTGGCTGTTTCCAAGGCTTTGATTTAGAATACTGGGAAACTTGCTACACCATCCCTTCATTCCCCGTGTAACTTATTCCCCAAGCTGAGGTAGATGTTTGTCTTCAAAGTTATGGGAAGGACTCCTTGAGGAGCCCCCGGGTTTCTGATGCTCCCTCAGCCGAGCTTCGGAGCTAGTACAGTTTCGTTCTGCAAGTCCCGGCATCATGAGCAAGTTATTCCATAAATCTAATCGCAACCTAGTATCCGGTATCCCAATGCTAGCAGCATTGATGGCCGGTCGGGATTTCGAGTTTTTGATATCACACTCACTCCCTTCATTAGGTCTTGGGTTATGGGGAGCCGCCATTAAAGGCGACGGTATAATATTACCAGAGTAGAAATTGACTATCACCGGGCATGCCAGGTCTTTGTTGACTAGGTCGCGCCCAGGCGCACAGCGGGTAGTTCTCATAACGGAATTACTGAACTCAGGTTAAATTTATAGATTGAAGCCCGAGAAAAAAAACCACCCTCTATAGCATGGTGCTAAAAGTGCCAACCTCCCATCTGGTACTGTAACACGAAAGAGCCATACTAATATATAGCCATCAGAGTGCCGTGCTAGTAGCACACAACCATACTATAATTTAATCAAGTTAAGAACCCCCCCCCCCCTTATACCCATAAACGCCGGTCTCTAGGTCAGACTTCTTGCGACCAGCCAGCTCTATTGGTGGAGTCTTACCAGCACAGAGAAAAATATGCTAGAAAATATTCCTGAGGTCTCCTCCTCAAACCCCTCAACGGAAATTACCCCTACTTGGTAGACCTACAGTAATCATTAGAGCAATGCCGGAGCTCCGAAAATCACCAGACAACCCACACAGCCCGAGTTTGGTTTATGCAAAGGTCCCGGTGCTGCATAATTTTTTATTTCAACTGAATATAATCACAGGGGTAAGGACTGATTGGTCGAAATTGTTTCTACGGTTGCACAAGCGGTAGAATACCGGTGGTGTACCGGTTAGTGTACTGTACAGTACTACAAGGGTCAGGGATAAAGTAATAGTAGGACGCATAACTAAAATCTTATCATAGTAGAAATGGTACAGCACACCTAAGAAACATGCCCCCAATGTGATTACTATTTCCTCTTGTCCCAGACAGTCCCGATAACATATCATTAGTGAATCACGTGCTGCATTTAGCACAACACAGCAACCAAAAAAAAAGGCAATTCTTCCCGGGCTCTTTTTAAGAAATATAAGATTTGCCTCTCCAGAAAAGCTTGTTGTGGCTCACCGGTAATTTCGACCAAAACCAACATCAACACTCTTCTCCGTACCACTTTTTTATGCATGACCCCCGTGGTGCTCAAGTATAGTGCACCTGCCGGAAGATACTGGTAGTAGAGCAGAGTGCGGAACTTTACTGGTACGATAGCCTGTCATAGCGTAATCCCCAACTCCGGGAAAACACCACAAGCGCGAAAATTGTTATCCAAGTAGCAAATAGGCGCAGGTTAAACAATTGAACGGGTTCCCCCCCCCTTGCCTTCCTTTTTTTTTTTGCTTACTCTCACTACCCAATTGTTATTCGGTATTTGATAGATAATTCCCTAGACCACCATCCGCTTCATTATGGATAGGTTTCATAGAAGATTGCCAAAGGAAAAGGCAAAGGTAAAACTCGCAAAAAATGTGCCCCCTCCGAGAGGGGAGCTATTGCGCCCCACATAGCAGAAAAATATCTTAGAAGGGAGGGTCGGGATGTCCTAGCATTTAACTCGGTGACTTGTCATCGATATCAGTTATCATACTAGTGCCGGTCGGTCGGATTTACATCCTATACAATTCCAACTGCCAGATTTTGACAGGTCAGGTCTAACCACATCCTTAATATTTATCCGGCAAGAACCTTCGTATCCAGACTTCGGTGACCTTTCTACCATCCAAGACGCTTGAGCAGGAAGCCGCAGCCCCGGTGTCCAATTCGAATTGCATCCTATCCATTTCACAATAAAACTTTAATGTGGAAAATGGCGGTGGGACGTTGGGGATATGTGTTTCGTGCTCTATCATCAATCTAGTTTCCCGGCTCATATACTTAGAGCACTAGCAACTCTATGTAGAAAAGAAAAGAAAAGAAAAAGTGCTCGGTCTCCGGAGACCTTTGTTATTTGTTGATTTTAGCTGATCCAGGCCACCTGAAGTCACTCGGTCACCGAAGCAAAAGTTAACTCTTTCTTCCTTACCATGATACTTGAATACCAATAATCAATGCGACATTTACACCTAAAGATATGATATAATAAATTTCGGAACTATTGTAGCTCACAGACTGGGGGAACTCTTAGCCAGCAATCTGCCCAAATCACTAAACCAACCACTAATGAAAGTTCTTGTGCCAGCTCATCAGGCCTTCCAGCTCAGATCCGATAGCAATAACACCCCGCAAAACATCCGCTAGAAAGAATAAGGTGTCCGCCTCCCACTTGGATCTCAAACTAAAGAATCCCATGTCCCCGAGGGGTGGAAGGGTAGAAAATATGGGCACTTCTGGGGGGGTAAGAGGGATGAAAAACAAACCATGTAACTCAGCTAAATTTCTGTGATGAACTTTTAAGAGACTGGAGGATATATGAAGCCCGACCGGCTCTTTGGAGGAAAAAAAGATATCAGATTACTTGGCTGTTTTTTTTTAGGGAGCTGTTACCAGAATTTCTCGGAGAAGAACAATGCGCTATAGGCATAGTGAAGAAATTAATTTAGGAAGCCAGAAGAAAAAAAGCGCTGCGGCAATAGGCATCAGTAGGGTATAAAAGGAGCCACCAAGACCCCTAACAGCATATCTGTATCTCAAGCATCCATACTCAGTACACATTTACTCCACTCATTCATTCTACTCTATCCCACCAGACTACTCTCCAAGCAAAGCGGAAAAAAAAGTAAAATTTCCAATAACCAACAATACCACAAAACAAGACTACAAAAGAGGAACAGTTCCACAATCATGCACTTCAAACTCCTGGCCCTTCTTTTCCTCTCCACCGCCTACCTAATCGCTGCTGCTCCGGCACTCCCCTCTCAAAACTCAGCTCATGACCTTTTGCCCAGGGCTACAATCGTTAAACCACTTATCAAGCTTGGGAACGCCGTGAGACATGCCAGCACATCCAAGATTGGGAAATCCGTGAGACATGCCATCGCATCCAAGGGAACCCGTAGGACAAGAAGGAAGTCACACCACCACAAACATCATGAGAGCACAATCAATCATGTTACCAACTCTCCCTCTAACAGCACATCAACAATAAGCACGGAAAAGAAGTCCAAGGGGAAGGGGAAGGGTACCACTCGAGTGGGGGTACTAAGGGCTCAAAGAAAAAGAAGACATTAAGGGATACGCAATTGTGAGTGGGTGTTGGCCTCGTGGCCTAGTGATCATAGGCGACGACGTTGACGGAAAGCGGGCCTCCACCACTGGCAGTCTGGATTATATCAAGGAATAGAGGAAGAGGATGGAGCAGAAGGGACTATGGGGCGTCAATCACAAGTTTCCTTTATTTGGTGCGAGTTTATTGCAGAAGTGTTCGTTGTTTGCTGGCGATAACGGACTAAGGGGCCTCGATCGCAGGTTTCCTTTTTTTGGTGCGAGTTTATTGCAGAAGTGTTTGTTGTTTGCTGGCGACAACGGACTAGCACGGCAGAGAGAAGGGATGGCACAAACCCCAGGAGGGTTCCCCCGGGCGGGGTTTTTTGTATAAGAATTTTGTTTTCGCGGATAGATAGAGAGACAGGCTGTCGTGTACACAGTATGGCATAGACTTTTTCACTCGCTTCTCGGACCCCCCAGGGGCTGTTTTTCTATTTTGTAGAGGCATGTGCGGATTGAAGAGGGCTTTAGAGGGAAGGGAGTTAGAGTGAGTAGGATCAGGATGGGTGCCGTTGGGGTTTGATTTTGTGCATGATGTTTATCAACCGGGGGATCACAGATCCTCACTAGCAACATTTTCGCAATCGAAAAAAAAAACCCTACTTGTACAGCATGATATACGAGCGTAGATCCCTCGAGACCTCAAGGGAGTTGAAAGCAATTTACTTCACCGATAGCTGACCCGAGAGCTCTGGTTAGTGTGCTAATCTTATAATTAGGATCAGCTCGCCCCGGTTTAGAATCGGGGAGATGTTCCAAAATCAGCTTTTAGGAGAGGAGTACCGTAAGAACTCGAATAGAAGAAAAATGTGCTAGGACGTTGGAATTTCCCTTCTCAGCTACCAGAGGGGAAAACACCGCAAACTCAGCCTTCAGTTGAGACAAAACAAAAGGAATATGGACGGCGCCTTACTAGGAGAGGCAACTACAACGTCCTAGCACATTTTTCTTCTATTCGAGTTTTTACGGTATTAGAGCCGCCCCCAATATGCGGTATCACATATTTCTTAGGCCACGGGATGAGATAGCACAACGCGGAAACTTGGTGGTATGCTCCGTAGAGCGTAAGTAGTCGAGCATGCCCCCTGAGCTTTTCACCAAGTTGAGTTGCTACAAAATTAGCTACATACCGGTAACGAGTGACCGTATGTGAGTAGGTGAAGCCGTAACACTCTCGGGGGCGGATCGGGAGGCACTTGTTTTTCAAGCGCACCTCGAGAAGGAAATCTGCAGCTTATGTCAACTGTGTATTTTTTTCTGGAGCAGAATAGTACCGCATGGTCTATAGGTACCGGTAGGCACGCAGCGCCGCTCTTTCGAGTCGCTCACAGCCCCGTCACACATGGTCACTAGCCTATTCATGGGCTGGATGAGTCGAGTCTCCCCTTTACAAACCTCATTCCCCCGGACTAAATGGCCAGACACAATCCTCCGAATGGGACTATATTTAATGATAACAGGTAAAATACCGGAAATTATCGCATCCATGTATTCCAGTCTGCTCTCCAGAGGATGTACTATGTGTCAATGATTGATTTGATGATTGAGTAACCCCGCAGGATAGTGAAGTAGGGTTGCGATAGAGTTGAGGCGACGTGCCATATGTTGATCCTATCCCAACAATCCCTAAATTTAAATACCCTACCAAACCTCCATACCATAACCACGATCGAGCACGCACATGTTCAGAAACACACTTCCTCCGTACTTTCTTCACAACAAGTGATTTTCCCTTTTGCTCTCCACCACCATCCAATTCCGAACCCCATGGGAGTACCGGCGCTGAATTAAGAATTTTCCGGGCTTCATCTCCTCTTCCGAGTGGGCTTGGACACAATCACTTTCTGGCTACCAATTCTGTAATACAACTTAAATTGCAACAGAGGATCCCCGGTTGTCCATAAAATGAATGTTGTATAGATATCCCTTGCGCTCTTGACGATATCCCCCAGCCCAGTTACCCCCTTCTCTTGAACGGAAAATGATGGGAGACAAGCAGTGCCCAAGCAGTTTTAGGGGATTTGCGGGAGTGTAGGGTGGTATCGATCGATAATAAACCCCGAAATCTTTAGTTCGCCGCTCCCTTAAGTGAACCGAGAACCCAGAAGAAACGATTCACACGGGTTCTAATATACAGTCGCACCTCGTTATAACGAATGCCAAGAATTCAGGTTCTTTCATTCGTTATAGCGAGGTTTTAGAAGAAATTCCTTATAGCGAGGTCTGTTTGTATGGGAGGAGGGGAAGGTTCATTCGTAACAGCGAGGTTCCCGTATAAAGCGTTTCGTTATAGCGAGGTGCGACTGTAGTCTAATCTAGAGGAGACAAGACACGGTATGCCGGCCCAACCCTAGATGCTCCAGGGTCGTGGGAATTGCCTAAACATGCTACTGAATTTAATCCGGGCCACCGGTCATCTACACCCGAACTTTATTACAATACGGTAGCAAAGCCCTCACGAAATACTCCGAACTGCACGAGCTCTCCAAAACATCTATCCATTTAAGGTACATCTAGGCGACTTCTCATATGTGAACTCCTAAATTCCCAAACTTCAGTCACTGGCACAGCAGGCAGGATCCGACATACCGGTAGGGGGTGAACCGGAGGCTGGTTTGTCGAATTCACGCGCGTGCGAGGTGAAATGCAGTGTAGGAGATTATTTTTTACGCTCCACCAACGCTAATTCTTTGCCAAGGAAAAATGTCTGTCGAAATCCCCCCCCGATGAGAAAAAAAAAGCTAAATCCTGTGCTCTGAGTGGTTGATGAAATACTAGGCCAAAGGGAAATAGCTCGGCCGACTACTTTGTAAGTCTGCCTTGAACACCCGGGATGTCGGGGTAGATTTTGTTACAGTCGAATACCGACTTCAACGTGCAACACCCAAAATTGAGCTTAGACTAATGGATGGCTTGCGCAAGGCGACCGAGGTGGTGGAAAAACCGGTAATTTTGAGTTAACCTAAAAGTCTTGGACGGACACTTGGGTGGGAGAAGTGTAAAATAGGGCTTTTCAGGCGTGAAGCAAGTCTACCGCTGTAGAACAAGTCAGCAACGACAAATCCTCTTCGTCTTTGCCAAGGGTGTCAGCTAAAGTTAATACTTTACGGGGGTTCTCACCAAATATTAGGCTTCTGGGGTTATTCTTGGCAAAGACGGGTCAGCAGATGCTTTCCAGCTGTGACAGACTCCCGGGAAATATTTCCTTCCCAAAAGGATAGTACACAATCCACTGTCGCCCGGCCACCAAGCTATCATACCTGCATCTGTTGCGCAAACCCTCTATCACCCTGAAAGTATGTCCTGTTACCGCGGAAGTGCCAACGACGTCAAGTACCAGTATCGACCCTCCACCCTCCCTTCAAGAAAGGGATTATGGTCCCACCGCCCAGGGGAAGCAATAACCAACAAAGAAGAATTTGTAGTATCCTACCCACAGTATGATACAGCACTCGAGTGGTAATTTGGTTTCGGCTAAAAGGCCACAGCTCTTGGGGGGCAGTGAAGTTGAGAAGTAAGGACGGGTGACAAAAAATTCGGGCGGTTCTTTACACCAAAAACTCCCCGGGTAAGAAATTTCAAGAAGTTGGAAAAACCATGAGAGCAACTGTGATACCTCTTTATAATGGAAATACCAAGCCGGTGGTTTGGTGGCTCATGATTTTTCAATCAATGCTGGGGTGGCGCCGGAAAGTGACTTGAGACTTTGTATGATTATGTCATACAGAAGATACATGACAACCACCTTTCTTGTACCGTAGGTTATCTCTGGTTTATCAATTTCGTGGGCCCTCAATGCAATATTGTTTTTCTTGAGAGTTACCCTTTACTTGCTCGCCAGTTTGATTTGGCCTCAAATGGAACCTTCAGATCCATTGGGGGTGATCAACTGGTTGGTAAGGAATGCTCGATTTTGGTGTGAATTGGCCGTCGGCTCGAGATTTTATCACTCCACTTTATAATATCATAGCTGGATTATCACAATCTACTTTGAAAGTTAACATCATACCAGGGTCAAGGGCAGACAAGGCGGACCTACCAATTGGCTCTATTAACCAAACATTGCGGGGTGCAGGAGGCAGTGGGGTGTTGGCCGATTTCTTTTCACCTCCAAAAGAAAAGAGCCAAGACTAATCCTTAGTATGGTGGCGCACCCTGAATTTCAAGGAAATACGAGCCCCCTAACTTAGACCTTAAAGCGATTAAAGTATTTTTTTAAAAAAAGAAAGAAAGAAAAGCCTGCCTTCGGCTTAGGGCGTTCCCAAAGCCAATGTGCAGCCAATCAAATTGACAATGAAAAACGAGCCTGTGTAACACACGACATTAAATCCCGGGCATGAGGGTGACCTGCCATGACCGAGTCTCGTATCCAACCGCTTTTTACTCTCGGACGATTGGGGGGTGAAGGGGCTGTGGTGAATTAGGCCTTATATAAAGTTGTCCTGCAGAACCGCTCTTTTCGCCACCTCCGCTTCAGACATCTGCTTCCCGCACACCGATTAAACCTCTATCCAAACCAGCACACTCGACAAATTCCAAAAACTCTCTCCAAACATGAAGATCACCACTTCCGTCATTGCTTCTGCGCTCTTCTTCGCCTTAACCGCCATGGCAGACTCGGACAGCTCGGACAGCTCGGACAGCTATACGCAAAAGCTACACAGCGGCATCGCCCGACGATCCACTCCTCTCCACTCAATCCCGAAGCTATTCGTCCGCCAGTCCACGTGTCCCTCCGAAACACCTAATACTTGTGATGGACAGTGGTGTGCGCAGGTGTGCTGTAACGATGGTGATGGTAAGTGGTAGTGGTCGATAAGTTTTCCCGAATTGCCATTGACAGGTTTTTTTTTTTTTTCAGGATCATACTGTCTTTACGGCGAGACGTGCCATAGCGCAGGGTGCTGCAAGGTTGGGTAAGTTGGAGAGAGAGAGAGAGTTTTTCCTCCTTCGAATGTCTACTAATTCCCTTGCCAGGAAAACATGCGTTGGTCTCAGCACTGATGAACGTGATCAGGATGATGTGAGGGCTGCAGCGAACTCTGGCGGGTCGCGGGGTACGGGTATTGCGGCCGCGCTCTTTGTTGGCGCTGCAGTGGCTGCTCTGTGAAGGCTGCTCGGGGGGCGAGGGGGGTTGTGTATGATTCTCGTTCTTATGTGTTCGGTTTTTTTAATAATGTAATGAGGTCGATGATGGTCCTGGGGTGTTGGTCAAGGAGTCTTTGCTTCGTCGCTTTCTGCCGATCATTTCACGTTAGCCGTGCGTTTCTCGTGGTTGGTATTTCTATCTTGGGGTAGGTAGATATTTTTGGCCAAAGATCGCTATCACATGGAGCTTTTTGTTCTCCGAGAGCCTTGGGGGAATGTCTACCTTTATTTTCTCTCCTCGAGAGAAAGTACTTGCAGTCGGTTGTGCTGTTTGCCTATTCCTACCCCTCTTTAACAGAGATATCTACGGTAAAGGCCTCATGCTATAGCCTTTCATGTTTTTACCCCTCCAATGCCACAGCATTTTGTAAGATTTAACAAGGGGATGGGAGGGAGGTGTGGTTTCTGCGCGGGGAGTAGATCTCGCAGAGACGGGGATAACTATTCATTGAGTTTATTCAGTTATCAGATAATCACTCAATCATAAACCGTTGTGGCATTGCAGACATTAACCGAAACGCCCACCACCCTTATCCCAACCAACCGCCAACCAAAATTTCCTCTTACCTCCGTCCAATTATTTTCACCCCTACGCGAATTCCTTCATCACCATTTCCGCCAATGGGAGCTGAACCCGCTCGGCTTCCTACTTGGTTTGGCTAAGCCTGGGAAGGAAGGGATAGCGGTAGCTGAGAGCAATGTGAGATACCGGTATCAAAACCTGCTCTAACGAAGGTGACATAAAGGGTCACAGTAATGTAGGAAAGAGAAATTAAAACAAAGGGAAATTTTGGAAAGAAAAAAAAAAGGGAGGGTGGACAAGGCACTGCCGAGGGCTTCCCGAGCCTACGGTGCCAATGGTTATCCTATCCGACATAAGCCCGATAAATACATCATGCAGATACATGGAATGTCACTCGGTACATGTCTCAGATGCTGGAAATCTATACCTTGATCTTTCGCTCGATGCGTTAGTAAATGCTATTGCTGGAGAAGAGCATGTAAGAAGAAGGAAATATGGTGAGAAAATGCATCACTTCATGGCCAATGCTACAGCCCCAAAGTCGCTCCTACTGACTGTATGGCTGAACCCCGCTAGATCGGTCGAACTCCTCCCAAGGATCTTACAATAAGGTTACCCAACTTGGACTTCTAGAATGGCACAGCCCAGCCATAAACCAACGATTATCTACTGCGAATATTACCAAATGGCACCATCGCTACACTCTTTAAATAAAGCAGTTCCCAAAGAAACACCAACCCCTCTAGATCCTAGGGAGAATTTCAAGGTAAAAAAACAAAAAATAATTCAAACTATTATAACCTAAAGCGTATCCACCCCCCTCTTGTACTTCTCCACCACAAAGGTCTCTCCAGAAAGCCCATATAACTGTGTCTTGGATGCTCGTTCCCTTCCCCAACTCCTTCGCAGCACAGCAGCCCCATAGCGCCAGGCGGGTATATATCATGCATGCATTCATCAAATCCAATCCAAGAGATGCATTTAGAAGTGTTTAGAACCCCGGTCAGGGGATTAAAGGCATATGTATAATACTGCCATATTATCGACTCGTCAAATCGACAATTTTCTATACGGTTCAGATCCGGTTCTGGTAAAAAGATGCCTAGAAAACCTAGTGTTGGATACCGGGTAGGAAAGTAATGGGAAGACGGGGATAGTAACTACTGTTAAGAAGCTTCAAGTCCTCGTTTGCCTGCTGGCGACCTTAAAAATCCGCTTATCCGACATCAATCTTTCCCGTGGCGCTGGGGAATACAGTATCGCCTGAGAGAGCACGGTGACTGCCAGATAACGGCAGATAAACTTCCTGATAGCAGAATTGGTAGCCTTGCATGGGAGTCGATGGTAGCTGGCTAGAGCACAACCTCTGGATACAAACAAATCAAAGTATTTCGTCTCCCTCTCCTTTCTCTAAAAACCCCGTTTCCTAATCTAGGAAAAAAAGAAAAAATCCCGCTATCGTAGATATCATATCATAATGATTGAAACTTTTCCCAGAAAAACCTAACTAAATACTCTCCCAAGTCCATCCATCCATCCATCCCCGCCGGGAACAAAAAGTGATCAACGGGCGGGAAACGGTAAATCCCGTCCCGTCCCATAGGACTAAGTTACTATCATACACAATACGATAACACCTTTACCCCCCCCCGCGCAACCCCCTCACTCACACACTGCGCTACATATCTATAATATAATACCTGCATACCCCAGGACCAGACAAACTCCCCCATCATACCTCGACACTGCATCGAAAATCTACTCTTTGTATGATAATATATGATACCGGTAATAGGATACCGTACACCGCCCCTTCACACAAAACCCTACTTACTTACTCACGGCTTTAGATGGAAATATGGCTGTTATTAGTTGCGCTATCGTTCTTGGTGGGGGTGCGGTAGTATGGTTTTGGGTACCGTTAGTGATTCACGACCGCAGCAGTAGGGCCGACAAGGGATTCTCCAAGTGGGTGTTAGTAGTTGGAAGAACTTAGGTGGGTGGTTCTACCGGATGGTTCATGCGCTTATATCGAGTTTTTCAAAGGGGCATCCGGGATAATTTCTACCCCTCTTCTCCGGACGAAAATACTTCACCGCGCCTAGCCATGTTCAGGGAATATCACTCGAAAAATCGGGGCTAACCGACACAACCTTATTCCATCGTTTCCCAGTTCATGATATGGGTAGAATATTTCGAATTTCTATGATAAACCACGACAGCAAGAAAGACGGACCACCTCTCGCGAAGCGCTCAATAGCATTTTTATCGGATGATGACAAGTAGGAAAAACACTTTTCTCCCCACATCCGACTCATTATTTTACCAACCATACCCAACTTTGGGTTCATACCACGTAGCACAGGAAGCCCCATCATTTGCGGTGGAGATGATCGGTACGGAAGAAATAGTCCCGTTCCCTGGATACCGTCTGAAGATGGCAAAGTTGCCGTTTCCAGCGTTAGCAACAGCAACCCAATTCCCGTCTTTGGTGATTGAAAAGTGGCGCGGCGAGAGGCCGCCGGAGGCGCTGAGCTGCATGAAGGTGAGCTTTGCGTCTGGGGCGACCTTGAAGGCGGCGATGGAGTCCTGGGTCTTGTTGACTTGTGTCTTGTCGGAGCGGTTGGAGACGTAGAGGTATTTCCCGTCGGGCTAGAATGTATCCGGTTAGTTTCTAGGCATATTTAAGGGCCTTGGGGGAGGAGGTTGAGAAGGGGGGAGCTCACAGAAAGGGCTATTTCACCGGCGGTGGGAGCGGGAGGGCCAGACGACACAGTTTGAGTGCCAAAAGTGCTCGCTGTCGCAATGTTCTCCGCCTTCAATTGGCCGTCGGCGTAGTTGATCTTGAAGGTGGTGACGTTATTCGCGAGTTCACCGACCACAAACAGATGGGTCGCTTTGGCGTGACCGATGGGGTAGAAGACAGCATGTCTGGGACCGAATCCGGGGGGTGTCTTGATGACCTCCAGTTCCTTGATCGTGCTGCTGCTGTTGACGTTGTAGACCCTGACCACATCAGCTCCAAGGTCGGGAACAATGACGTATTCCCCGGTTGGGTCCATGATGGCCTGATGCGGGTGGGACCCCTCCTGACGGTCCGCGACGGCGCCAGGCTTGTCGAGTTTGTAGGTGAATTTCTGGCTGTGGGTGAGACCGCCGGACCCATCTGCTGCGAAGGTATCTACTCCTCCACCCGCGCTGGAAGCTAGTATCAGCCCTGCACTTATATGTATATGTATAGCTCAGCACAACTGTAAACATACTAGGAGGCAGAAGTAACCAATTTCCCGCCCTTTCCAACTGCAATGCTCACCAAGCCACCCACTCCTTTTGCGCTTCCCTTCTTGATCAATTTCTTGTCGGAGCCAATCTGATAGGCCGTAACGACGCCATCGGTGGTCGCGTTCGACTCGCTAACAGAGTATAGCAAATTCCCGAATATTGTCTGCCATGTAGGTGCCGGGGAGCTCTCGGAAGTCGAGGCAAGTTCTTTGATCAAACCCTGAGCATTGGCCGTCTCATCGAACTCATAGGTCTTGATCGTGCCCTTTGCAGAGCCGACGACGAGTGTCCGCGCGGCAGATGCCGTGGTGGCCATCAAAATGGTAGTCCTAAGGATGGATCTAAGCGACATTGTAAGGTATAAGGATTGTATTCAGCTAAACCAGGCTGAGAAAAGTAGATGGAATGAACGAAGGAGATGGGCTCGAAGGAATAAACAACAATAACACAGAAAAAACAAAAGGGATGACGAATACGGAAGTGGGAGAGCAATTGGGGATTTACGTATGGGATGGTATATGTATATGTACTCAAGTCGCCTGCTCCAAGAACCCGGTAAGGGAGAAGCGTAAACGTTCCAATGTGACTATTATAAGCCCCGGCCAGTTGGACAAGGTGGTTCAGGAAGGCTGGCAGGTAAGTTGGCAGCAGCTACCGTGGTCTTGTCTGGCAAACAGCGCCGTGTCTGGTTCAGATGATCCCAGAAAATGTCCTGTTTCTTCGGTATTTCACCAAATCCGTCGTGATTAGCATGGGGCTCACTGAGCGAAAGCGAAAAACGGAGGGGCAATGCCTCATTTACAAGAGACCGGCACCTCGATGTTTGCTGCGGGGGGGGGGGGCATCAGAAGATGGTGTTTCTTACGATATTGCCCTCCAAGCTTTCCCCTTGCTCGACAAGATCTGCCGGTAGGATGGCCGTGGAGGTTGGTCAACGGTTGGGATGGGATGCGTTTGATTTGATTTGTCTTGGCGGGACCATGTTCCTGAGGGACTAGGCCGCTTTAGGGCTGATCCACCGAAGATCTTGGGAAGAATGAGGCTCTCCGGGGATGTGGAATGTTTAACCGGAGCGTATCGGATCCGAAAAAAGGCCATACTTCAACTTGGTATCATACTTGTGAGAAGGCCCCCGCCCCGAACAGCTCTCATCCTAGATTTCTCTCTATTTTTCGATAAACAATAATTAAGCTTAAAATTCGAAAGTCCAAGGGTTTTGGGAATTTACCGTACAGTAGTCCGGACTTTTTGGCAGGCGTCGGGGTTTGGGAGTCGGTGGGTCGACTGGGGCTCAGATGTCACATCCCATCTTTGCCAAGAGCCCAGCCAACCCGGCCAAAGCATGGATTACTCGTACAGTGCTAAGTATGATACTCGAGTAAATCAATGTCCTTTATGCTCCCGTTTAGCACCGGATTTTGGAGAAGTGAAGCCTCAGTTGGTTTATGATACTTGTAACCCTTGGACGGTGTAGAAAAGTGAAATTCTGTTCGAGGCGTGCCAAGCCGGAGGAGCTGCTATTGTCGGTAGTAAAATTGGACTTTCAGGCTAGGGCTGACTCAGCACCCCCAGAGCTGCAATCCATTCCGCATCCGGCTCGGCCTGCCTGGCACCGAATCCTAGTTGTTTCACAACTGCCTAAGGGACACTTGCTGAGAGAGAAGGCAGGTACAGTACGGTACAATACCCCCCACATCAGTCAGTGATTTCCTCAACTCGCCTGGCCTGGGTGGTGAATGTGCTTCCTCGAGGCAGACTCCTCTTCAACTATCTACCGGAAAAATCTTTAAGCTGCTTCTGCCCCCATCTATTCACTCTTACCGGAATCCTTTCTCGCGGGTACTGTACTAGTGCTGCACTGTACCCGTGCCAGAAACCAGAGTTCACCGTCGGCGGATTGATCGAGAAATAGAAGACACCTCCGGGGTTTATTCGAAAGCGCAAAAATTCCTCACTCCTACAGAGTTGCTCCAACCCTTTTGCCCCATCATCATCATACCGCGCAGTTGTTTCCACATTTTCGAAACCTCTACCGCGTACAGTGCTCCTACAGTGCCTACCGTCCGAGACACACCATACGCAATCGTCGCCACAAAACAAACCACAATCACACGCCCCTCGACATCGGGCGGGTCGCGTAGGTGGGATCTGGCCGATAGGTTAGGCATTTGTCGGGATCTCCATGGGAGCATCCTTACGGCAATCAGGGCTCCATCTGTCCCGCAGACTCTGATTCCCCTAACACATGCCAGAGTGATTGCCGGACACATGTCGCGCCAGAGGAAAATGGCACATACCATCCGCCAGTATTCGAGCCGTCGGTTAGACACAAGACCACAATTTGCTGCCGTTTGCAAGTATATCCAGAGCATCTCCCGACCTCTATGGCTCTGTCCCTAATACTGTACTTCACCTTTTCCGATGCTAGACCGCATTCGCGGGTGAATAGGGTGCGGGGCTACCTGTCTGGGGCAGAGTACGGTACTTGTGGAAGAGTAGCGCGGGTGACACGATCACGAGAGTCTATCTTCGCATCGCGTCATAATGCTATGCGGTACATACCACATCGTGCTCAGGAAAGAAAATCGCGTCCTAACCCTAACCCTATCGCTGCCAACCTCACTATCTGCTACCGAATATTGTAGACCAGAGAAGGCCAACGGGAATCCCTAAGATTACCCTTCTGCGTACGGTATTCAATTTAGGATTCGTGGATGAGGCATGGAGGGTGCCGAGAAGAGGGCGCCGCATGCGCATACCCAGCACATTGCGTATCAGACCACATTGCACATCCACAACGATGGCGCCGACGAGTGAGAAGGGATGCTTCCTATGAAGTTCGTTCCGTCAAATACCATAATAATCTCCAATAACCGAACCTGGTACTATATCGTTAGAGTTGCTTCCTCCGGTAAGGTGTGGTGTCTTTTCATTTTTTTATTATTATATATCTTTCCAAGGCTGAACGGTTCACCTTTTTGCTCCGCTTTTCGCCTCCTTTTCCAGAGGAGATTTTGGACTATCTAATTAGCACACTGCAACTATTCGGTTATTTGAGATTATGATAGGTAGTCTGCTGTTCTTTCCTTTTTCCCGTTTCTCCCTGCCAGTCGTCAACAAGTCATAGGATGCAATAAATAGAAGGAATACTGTATTTGACTTTATTTTTCCAACTATTGGAATTCTTTTCTCTACCTTTTCTTTTCCATTTTTCTTAATTGGGAGGTAATAGTATTATGTGTTGATCGGAAGGGAGTCTTGACCCGAGCGGCGGCGCACCCCCCCCGCCCAATCCCACCATTACGGCTGACAACTCTATTCCCCGAGTGATCATCAATGCACCATAGAGTACTCGCACATCCTATCACTTCAGATCACTCGAGCGAGCATGAAACACCATAGGCTGTAGACCTGCATCTAGCACGCGCGCCGACGGACAAACCTTCCCCCGGGAAACCCCACTATTGCGGGTATCTTTAGCGAGGTGGAGCAACCGTCCAGCCGGGCCTCGTCTAATTTTCCATTTTCGCAACCAGGGCAAGAGGGGCAGGTGTGCGAGCCATAAATGAACCGGGGAAGGGCAAAAAAAAAACAGTGATTGGGGGTATATTTGGCGAGATAGAGCCTGTGTGGTGAGGTGGGTGGGATTGGACAGTCCGGGTATTAATTAACACTTGGGCTTAAATTAAATCATTTGGACCGCGACGACAAATAGCCGTGGTTGCGACCATAGATGTCAATGTTACTTTGTTCCGATTTTTTTAATTTGCGCTCGAGCAGCATATTATACTTGCCTTATTTCAAAAGGACCGGGTGATGGGGGGGTGCTTCCAGTGCCCACCCAGTTACTTTTAGAATCTTGCAGGTGTACGATATTATGCTCGTCGATTCATGGGGTTTCTCGACACTTTTGTGTTGGTTATGTCTATCTTAGCGCTTCTGGATACTTTATGAATTGGCAGATGCCCGGTGCGGTAGTGGATTGGAGTGCCTGTGGGAGTGGAGCAATATAACGCGGCGGAATATGCGAGGTGCGGGCCCCTCCTCGCTACACATCGGGGAAAGGTTGCGCCTACCCGCCAGATTTCTAGATTTCCTCTACATATCCAACATATACCGGCCATGCCGCGCTCTACACTCTGCAGGTTTATAAAGGCGTCGTGGTGGGGATACTTCGTTCTCCATCACACAGCTTGACTTGGTTCACTAGCTATCACCCAAGCAGCAGTCATGACCTCCACGAAGATTCCTACGTTCAATGATTGGCCGAACGATATTGGGGTAAGCTAGCTATTGCATTCCGAACCTCCCCATGGTACATTGTAGCTAACAAAGACCACCCAGTTCACAACCCACGAAGAGCAATCCGAGCCCGTAGACTTGGAAGTCATTGGGACAATCCCGGCTTACGTCTCGTAAGTAGCCACTCTCCTAATTCCCTCTGCAATCCCCCTTCTAACACCACCCAGTGGAACACTCTACCGCGCCTCCACAGCCGGAAACTCCATCCCCCTCTCCGAGACAACCACCCTCCCCCTCTCCCACTGGTTTGACGGCCTCGCCACTGTCCACCGCTTCACCATCTCCCCTCCCTCCTCCTCCTCGGGGACAGCAGCAGAGGGAGCAAAAATAACCCACACCTCCCGCCTAACCTCCTCCGGCATCCTCTCCCGCGTCCGGCGCACAGGCAGCCTCTCGGGCTTCACCTTCGGCCAGAAACACGACCCCTGCGAGTCCCTCTACGCAAAGTTCAAATCCTGCTTCTTCAGCTCCAACAGCGGCTTCGCAACGGCGGACAAGAACAACGAGGAAGAGATGAAAAGTTGCGTGAACGTGGGCGTCACCATATCCACCGACTTTCCCGGCACCACCAGCACCAGCACCGGCGCAGAGGGGAGGAAACCAGCAGCAGCAGCAGCAATAGTAGCAAAAACCGACTCAACAGTAATGCAACTCCTCAACGCAAACACACTACAGCCAGAAGGCTACCTAACCCAAAGAAACCTCCACCCGGACCTCCGCGGCCCACTCAGCTCCGCGCACGCGCGCACCGACCCACTCACGGGCGATCTCTACAACTACAACCTAGACCTCCGCTTCCGAAACAGCAAGTACCGCATCTTCCGCACCCGCAAGGACACAGGCGCAACCGAGATCCTAGCAACAATCAAGGACGCAACCCCCGCATACATCCACTCCTTCTGGATGTCGGAAAACTACCTCATCCTCTGCATCTGGAACTCGCGCTTGGCATGGGGGGGCGCTAAATGCCTCTGGGAGAAGAACCTCGTCGACGCGATGGCGGATTGGGACCCGCGGGCGAAGGCATTCTTCTACATCGTTGATAGGAAGGGCGGTAAAGGAGTCGTTGCGAAGTTTGTTGATAATGTTCCGTTCTTTGTGTTTCATACCGTTGGTGCTTGGGAAGAGCAGGAAGATGGAAGTGGGAATGTAGACTTAATCCTCGAAGCACTAAGCTACGACAACATCGACGTCGTAAAACGCTTCTACTACGAAAACATCCTCGCGACCAACGTCGATAAGGGGAATACTTGGCTTGGCCGGGGGAGAACGAAACTCGTCCGCTGGAGGTTATCGAATATCCTCAACAATAATAACACAAAGGGAAATCCAACCCCCGTCGCACTGCGGGAATCCTCGCTAGCCGGTGAATGGGGCATGGAACTACCAACCATAAATCCACTCTTTGTAGCAAAGAAAAACCGGTACTCCCCCTTCTTCCCCCCCCCAAAAAAAAACCATCATACTAAAAATAACAACAGCTACATCTACGGCATAACCTCCACCACCGCCTCAAACTTCATGGACGGGATATTGAAGTACGATACAACGACCAACGCCGCGCTCCACTGGCAAGTCCACGCGCACACCCCCGGCGAGGCAATCTTCGTGCCGGATCCCTCGGGCGCGGCCGAGGACGATGGGGTCCTGCTTAGCGTTGTGCTCGACGGGGTCTCTGGGCGGTCGTATTTGTTGGTGCTGGATGCGAGGGATATGACGGAGCTTGCGAGGGCCGAGACGAGGATTGTGGTTGGCTTTGGGTTTCATGGGAAGTGGGATGGGGGGGTTGGGGGGGTTGAGTATTGAGGTGGGGCGAGTGATGGGGAGTGAGTGGGTGAGTGAGTGGGCAGGGGTTGTGGTTTGTACCGTACTGTATCGTGTGGTGCGGTGTTATGATTTGAGGAGCTAATGACTTGGTCGGATTGCGGTAGTACTGTGCTGTATATACTTGTATGGCTGAGGGTGGCTTTGTGTCATCGCTACGCTTGATCACCGGACCATGTCCCGATTTATCCGTCTGTTTATGCTGGCTATGGGCGAGGGATGTGCGGGAGGGCCTTACAGTTTGGCTTATCCCCAATCGCATATTTACGAGTGCTTTGGATAGGAAGAGAAAGGATAGCAATAGAATGGGGAAAAAACTCTGCGCAAATATCGCATCTGCATCGAGGACTCTCTCCTCCGCCATCTAGAAACTAGCCGGAATCCACCCCACTAAATTGCATCTCACAGTATTCTATAGCCTTTTCGCATCGCATGTCTTTTATTCTCAACAACCCTCATACTATCTATCATTTCTTTTCATATATAAAACCGAGCATCGCCACATTCAGTAGGTATGATATCAAAGGATCCCAGAAAGTGCCGAATCTATTCCGGATTCCATTCAATCAGCAAGTATCGGTTTCTGGCCATTCCAGTAATATCTATTCAATGATACATATCATACATAATTAGCAATTTTTTCTTTTATTGAAGGAAAAAACGATAAAGCGCGGCTTAGTGGATAGAGACTTACTGTCTAAAGTAAGAGTGTATCCTCGGGTTCGTCATTTCGTTGCGCAGGTTACCGTAGTATGCCTGTACTTCGATTGGTTTCCACTAGGGAATATTAGTAGGGAAATGCGGGGGTGAATGCGGCAAACTCACTTCGAGATATCTTGTGAGAAGTGCCGTTGTGAAACCGTCCTATTTCTCATTTTAAATTCAATAAGCCTTCCGCGTGCCTTGCGGGTGTAAGCTGGGGGGGGCAAGTTCTCACCATCCCCTCCATGAGGTTTAAAAGGTTATATTTTCCAATTTCCTTCTCTCTAGGATCCTTTGACCAAGGGCCAATTGGTACCCTATCCATAAAAGGGGTTAGCGGAGTTGACTCCTTCGAATATTCTGCCCCCTCGTGAGCCACCCATACACACCTCATGCTTCTCTCCCGCAGATCAGTGAATCCGGCAGAACCTAGCCATCCGTACACCTTGTCGGTGATGTCAAACTTTCGGCCGGACTCCCGGCCGCCTTCGATGGCGTATTCGCACCATCTGTATAGGTAGGAGTCCCTTGTTAAGGTTCCGTCGTCGGAATCATATGGGAGCTTACACTCAACAACTTCGATCCAGCCGCCTGGCGCTAGATGCCTTCAATACATGTCAGTTTAAAATCAACGGGAATTGATAGGGCAATACAAATGCTTACTTGTAGCACCGCTTGAGCAGCGTGGGCCAGTCACTAATAGCACCGAAAAGGCAGCGGATGTGGATGAAATCGAAAAAGTTTTCAGGATAGGTCCAAGGGCTTTCTGCATCGTCAATTTCAAAGTGGACGTTCGGGGGAACCCTATGGATGAAAGTAAACGATTAACAATGCAATTGCCCCCCCAATGCGCTGCCTATATCGGCTTGCCAAACAAAGTATCGGGCTGTTGGAAGAGTGGAATACCATTCGGGCTGTATTGGTGAAAGGTCTACCCAATTTATCAGTTTGTTTGGTCACACAATCTTGCATGAGAGGGTGCCGCCCTACCGGTCCCGATAACCTAAAACCAACACCAAAGGCTGGTTAGTGACGCCCCTTATGACGAGTAAAAAAGGTTTTAAACCACCTCTGCATCTGGGAACTTGTCGGCTATGTCCATTGCCCAACTGATGGAGGCAGTATCGTAAGTTAGCTATCGAACTCTATTGTACGAGAAGCTCCAATAGACGGGGGATCTTGACGCACATTCCTGTTCCAGTCCCAACGTCCAGAATTCGCTATTTCATAAAAGGTTCAGCATTTGTAATATTCTAGAGGAATAAGAATCACCTTTGGTCGTGCAATGGGGGCTACGTAAAGATCTCCACCCAGGAGAAGGAGGTATATGTGATGACTATCTGATGGTGAGACCTCCCCTAAATACCCAGTGGTGGAGCACATACAAGATATCTAGCTGATTGTTTTGATTCTATGTGTTGTTAGTTAAGCTCTCTCGCCACCGAGCTGGAGCGAACCTCATCATTCGGCGCGTAGTATGCCCCTATTATAGTTAGTTTACTGGCGGAAAATGGGGCGGGAGAGCGGGTTATACCTTGTCGGAACGCATGGTATCGCCTCCCATTCTCATATGTGTAATCGAGTATCGATGACGATACGGAAAAAGTATCATCCGCAGTCGAAAGATAACTTTCGGGTTTAGTCAATAAAAGCTGGTACGGGGTAGGCATGACGGGAATGGGGGGGGGCTGACCTTTCCGCGCGGGATTGAGGGGGCACCACCCCAGAGATACCTGAATCAGCTTTCCCGTCCTGCTGGGGATTTCCTCCTATCAGTTTCCGTCCCGAGGACGGGCCAGACTTGGTCGAGAATAATCTTCAGTAGTGGCTGGGGTCTTACCATGACTTTTCTCCTCCGTTGTCCGATTGTGGGTTCAGAGGCCTCACAAAACGCAAATGTTGTGCGGGTAGTACAGGGGGAGAGGGGTAAGGAACTTTCGGGGATGGATATGTTTACCAAGAGTCACTTGTCCCTCCTTGGCTAGAAAAAAAAAAAGTAATCACAACCCCACGATCCGGGTAGGTGGTCAAGAGCTTGTGGCGGGCCTTGGGCAGGTGGGGCGCCGTTTAAAGGGAAGGGGGAGGAGAGGGCTGCGGGGGAAGAAAAAAAAAAAAAAATACAAAAGAAGAGTTGCTGAGGAAAACGAAGCTCTGCGAACGGACTGTGACTTTCCAGTCTCTTGAGGGGCGTGGGGTAAACCGGGGATTTAAATGAGAGAAGATAATCTACGATAGTGCCGGTTTAGAATCACATTGGGATGTCTCTGACAATGAACCACTCACTCGTCGAAAGCAAGAAGTGCCCGACTACAGGGATTCACAAAATGTGGCAACAAATCCGTGCGTCTCTGAGCCCCTCTTTTCGGGCACTTGATGCCCACGGCGAGCACTCGGGGATTGCCGGCACCGGTAGTTCCTAGCGATGGCGTGGGGAGTTTCGTTCGCCGGATCTCTGAGCAGAGCCTAGAGCTGAGTTAGATGAAGTTGCTGAACGCCCTCTAGCGCCTAAGGTTTGCCGAATTTTTTTCTCGATCCCGCAATGACGGCGCGCTCCAGGCAAGCAAAATCTAGACGAAGGGATTGCGTGTCCGAGCAGGCAAAGGTGTAACATTGGTGTTGTGGAACCGATTTCGTCAAGGGAGGTGAGAAGTGAGCGAAACGGACCAGGGTGTTGGGCGACCGACAGTGGGTATTTTGGAAGGTTTGCGGAACGATGATGCACCGGGCTCCCTATCGATATGTTCTCGATTTTCTTTTTTTCCCCAGAAAAGTACTGATGGGGTACCGGTCGACAACTGCCGCGGCGACAATACTCGGGTACTGGAACTGTACCCTACAGTTTTCGTACTGTACTCGTAATGTCCAAGTGTTTTTAAAGAGGACTGCTATTTCATGCATGACGCCGAAATTTGACCCTTTTTTTTCAACATCTGGGTGGTAAGCAGTGTGAATTGATTTTAAAAACACCGCGACCTTAGGAGCCGATACTCGAGGAGGGAGGTAGAGAAGCAATGATATGATTCACCATCTCAACCATCCTTCCTGCCGAACTTCTCAAACTCGATCCCCGTCGGGAGAGCTAGTGCACGTGTTGTCGCCAGATTCTAGAATCGCGTCGTTCGGAAATCGCCCTACTCGAGCACACCCCCGGCAGATGTCTTAAAATGAAAGGATAAGTTAAACAAAAAAAGAGATATCAAAATAGGCGGAAACAAGCCCACAATAAGCAATCGCGATGGAGATTTTTGAAGACTCGACTCATCGCTGAGCTAGCCGTGAAGTGAACAAAAAAAGGTATTCAGTCAAGTTAGACTAGAGATTAGTAGTCTCGGGCGTAGACCATTTGGAGTATTAAATTATCCCATGTTAGACAATCCTCTCTAGCCAAGCCACGATAGGCCGTCGCGAATTCTGCCTTCCTCGGGTTCCCACGACATTGCTCAAGCGCGAGCAAATCAATCACCCTCCAGAAGGAATCGTTCTCGCTTGCGAGACCTTGTTCCTTAACGCTCCCACACAAGCATGCCAGCCCCGCCCCAACCGACAAGCTCTGCAGGCCTGCCCCAGAGGGATTCGGAATTCCAGAGAATCGTACCCTGTCCATATCTGCGCTCCTGCCGCCGTTCCAACTTGGCCGGAATAATATTCCCAGATTGGCGAGGGAAACGTCATTCAAGCCATGGTCTATATGTGAGCTGCACAGCTCGCAGCATACATGCGGAACACGCTCTACGAGTACTCCGGAATAACCCAATCCCGCGAGGCAGAGTACTCGTGATACAGTATGGTCCGTATCACTGTATACGAGTACAATTCAAACGGCTGCAGCTATTTTTGATGTAATACCGGTACCTAGGCCACCGTTGGTTAGAAATTAAAAAAATCACTCTCTCAAGTGCCCAGACGTAGTTGTTGGTAACTTACGTGCCTACATTAGATCACCCGCGGTCAATATATGCCGGGGAGGCGGTACCTATGGTGCACCCACCGGTAGTGCGAGCGTCTCCATGTAGGTGGATTTGAAATTTCGGAAAAACCAGAAAAACTTATTGGCCTTTTTGCCACTGTAGAGATATTGGATATATCCAATTCGCATGCATTGTCGGAATCTTTCTTTCCCAAGATCGAACCACCAATATCCCCGCACAAAGGACCGAGGTGGCCTGGGTTCATTTATTCTCACCGCTACAGTACTCCTACTTGTGTACCGTATGTGATAAAAAAACTTTGTGCGAGTAGTTAGACAAATTCGCACCATCCTAAACTTTATCAAATGCCTTGCACATGCCAAGGTAAGCCTCGAGACGAACGTAACCGCGCCAATATCCAGTCCTAATTTGAACCGCGAGGAATATCAGAGAGGTAATGTCAGCTATCGACACCACCCGAGATTTGCATTTAGTGTAAAGCACGGGGGGTTACGCTCGAGCGCAGTGGGAATGTGCCGGTACTTGACATGCCTTAGTGACCGTGAGTCTTGTTACCATAGCTCAACGAGTCTTCAATTATCGTGGCGCATACTGTGCTCAGGTGGGTGATTTTTATTTCCCAGCCCACACAAAACAAATTTTGGTGATGGCATCCCCGGCTTGATGCAGGTTGTGCTCCTCTATTAAAGTAACTCATAAGCAGTACCACCCCGGCATTCGCACCGAGTTCTTGACCTAGCTCCTCGGGTGAAAGCAATGTAATATTGAACCCGTTATCAGCCATTGAACGGTGCAGGGGTGTCGCCTGAGGGCTCGAATAAGCTCCCCCATACCAGCCGTGACTGCTTCAACGGAGGACGGTCCATCTTTACCAACCAAACAGGGCAAAACTTGTGCTGATGGGATAAAAAAGTGCACAAGGTAGATGCTCATCAGCAATCACTCGCGATATTAGCAGAATGGGGGAAAGGGGGGGGGATAGGGGAAACCCCTGAAGGGCGGTGTCAAACATCAAACATGGAGGGAAGGTACTCGAGTAACTGCCATCGCAAGGCTAGGCTCCGACTTCCCAATATTTGTTTCTCGGGTTCTCTGGAACCCGGGGCCCAGGCTCGAGGGGCGGTTTGGAGTGGGGGGGAACCATTCACATGTGCCCCATGAAAATTTGTGTCATCCTTACAGCGAGCTGGTGTGGGAACATTTTTATGCACAGTAAGCCAGGATTATTGAAGCGAGGGAAAAAAAAGCAAATGTTTGGGAAAGGTGTGGAGAAGGTGGAACGAAAGTGAGCCCGAGATTATGGCTCAAGTTGACCCTTTTATAATAGCTCGCAACCTCCTACGATTGATAGGGATTTTGGCTTTTTAGTACGTAAGACCCACCATTGAAGGTGTCTATCGTTTGGGGTTCTAGCAAAGTTAATTTTTCATCTTTGTTAAACGAACCCGAAGCGGGGAACCATGCCCGACGGCCACGGGTCCGGTTCGGCAATATACAGGGTTGCAGCCCAGCCGCTGTAGATAAAGGGTCAAAACCTGCAATCATTCTGTTCACCGAGAGCAACTTTGAGAAGCCGACGCTGGAGGGAGAGATAGGAATTCATTTGTGGGTAAACTTACACATGTATCGATTTCTAAGACTACAAGACCAGGAATGTGCCGCCAGTGATAAATCCTGTTTCAATCAAACATCATGGTATATCGCAGGGGCCAACCACTACCCTATGCGAAATCCAGACCTTTGTTCAAATAGTTACATATTGGTATAATATACTTCGCCTTGTTACAACTAAATATCCTACGCTGACTTGCTAACCCACAACTACCCCACAACACCCCACCAGGCGATTCCCCCAATCGCGCCTCCAAGAATTGCAACTGGCGGCGGCACGTTCCACCATTGGACACTCGAATAAGCCACTGCCGCTACCACGACCCACCAGGGCTCTAATCCTAGGCTTCCGCTTCCCTCTTGGCCCCCATGTAAATACCCGATTTCCCATAGTCTATACACAGCGGTGAAGACGAGGCCCACGGCTGTAGAGTTCACACCACGGAGCAACGATATGACAGCCGGTTTGGTTCGTAGGACTCGCCAAATCGACTGGACGCCGATGGAGAGGGTAACTCCAGGGAAGAAGATTCCTAGAAACCCTAAGAAGGCGCCAAGAACAGAGGACGAACCGCGACTGAGTGCAAGGGCTCCGAGATACACCGCAACTAAATAATTGTTAATCGGATATAGGCGGGGAGAGGAGGGGAAGAGTATGATTACAGTTGAAGTTCGGTCCAGGGAAAGCTTGGATGATAGCAAGACCAATAAGGAAGTCACGGGGCGAAACCCATCCGGGCTCCACGACGTATTCACGGAGAAGGGGAATAACGACCGGCCCTCCGCCAAATATAATGGTTCCGGCAAGGTACATATTCGCAAACAGGTTGAACTCCAATGGCGTGTTATCGAGTCCACGGACAACCATCAAAGCAATGAAGGAGACTGAATTCCGTCAGCGCTACCCGCCAACATCTCCACCACGGGGATAACCACCGAAAAATCCAATGATGATTAAAATCCCAACCTTCACCGGGATAGCATGGGAAATGGTGTCAATTCCCTGAGGTTGTGGAGTCTCTTCTGCCTCGGGTATAGCCTCTTCACCGGAGTCTCCTGTATTTGGAGTGGTCGTTTCCCCGCTTGCTTCAGCATGGTCGGATGCCCGCTTCTGTAGACCTCTGTCTCGAGCAGGATTCCTGGTTTCCAGGGGGACAGCACCGGATGCAGTAGACTCCTCAGCCTCCCTTTGTTCGTTCCTGTTTTTCCGGCCAAACCGAGCCCTCATACGGCCAAATTTGGCACGTCCCCAAAGGTCCCAGAAGATGGTGAGTATACCTCCGATGGCCATCAATAGCGGAAAGTACCATAGCGCGTTATACGGAAGCCCAGCACACGCTCCTAATATCACGAGCATACGGGAAAGAGGATCTGTGATAGCTTTCTCGGAGAGCTAGAGCCATTAGTCAGCCAAGTTAATTAGGAAGGGAACTGAGAGTGTTGCCTGGACGGCCGCCACAGTGATAATGCCAACTGTACTGGCATTGAGACCCGATAGTAAGGCATAAACCGAGTCAGGAAGAACCTCGCCTATTTTCCCAATCCCGAGCGCTAGCGCAAACATCCCAATTGCACCTGGAAGACTAAAACTCATCAGACGAGCTCTAGGATCAGAACACGGTCAAACAAACCTCCAGATAAGGAACGCGAGGAGAGCCGGGATAAACCCAGCGTGTATCAAAGCGACACAAAAGGCAAATTTTGTGCTACCCGGGCCGGGAAGTGCCTGGCAGATGGCAAACAGCTCTTGATACTACAGTACCCATATCAGCACAGCGATCGGCAGCCACCCGGAGACAAAAACTCACGGTTTGATCATCAATCCAAGGAATCCTCCCATTCTCACCGTCCACAAACCTCTTGCGGAAAATCTGAAAATGCACCGCCGGGCCACCGAAAGAGGTGAACCCCAGATCCCAATAATTCGCCACAATCTCCCACAGCCGGAGACCCAGGCTCCCCTTCATGGCCTGGTAGGCATCCGGTCGATTGCTTTGTAGAGACCTAAATATCGCTAACAATGGCATGTTTTGACGTTCGGCGCGCGCGCTTGGGGGGTATAGGGTGGGAAGATACGATTCGTTGATATGATATAGAGTTTAAATGTTAGGTACGGGTTGGCGAGGCATTGGCCAATGAGGGGAGGGGAATCCCGCACGCGAGGCTAGAGCCGCAGAAATCTTGGCACGGTTGAATTAAAAATTTTCATGAGGCGACTTGAGAGAGGATGGCGAATCAGAGTGATTTATGGTGAGCTAGGGTGAAGGCGAGCTGGCTCGGGGAACTTCCAGAATTCTAGACTTTAGATATCATAGCTAAGTTAGAGTATCATACTGTACTCGAGTACATTATATATCCTCAGTCATCGCAAACCCCGAAAAAAAGCGGATCAGGGAATTCAATTACTTGACCATTTGTAAATGTGTTTTTAACACCACGGCTATGGAGGGGGCTACGGTAGGCATGATTGGATAATGCATGAGAAGCGACTATATCATTGGGGGGGGGGGGGTTATGAACGTTGGCCGAGAACTCGAGTGGCTTCCTGCCACCAGATGTACCGTTCTTCTTGCCGAGGGAAATCAGAAAGAAATATCCGAAACTTCATAAAGTACTGTACTCGTACTAGTACACGTACATCTATCATACCACATATTACTTACGGGGCCCTCTAGCTCCCGGAATAGCTCCGATCATGAAATTACCCAGAAGCTTGAACCCTTGATCCTACCCGTCTTAGTAAGGGTGAATCTAGGCAAAAAGGAAAAAAAGGCGGAAAGTGAGTGATTCCCTGTGATGAAAAATAATAATATCATAGGAAAGTAGAGAACCGACCGGAAGGTCTAAACAATAGCGCTGCACGCCTCTTATCATCTCTTATGGACCGTTTGATTCCCTGGAAAGATGGATATACAAAACTACACTGTGACTTGAAGGGTTGTAGCCTCGGGGACTACCGTTGTGGATGAGGGTATACGATAGGGTAGATTAGAAGGGTTGTGTGCCGGTTTTTGGCCGCCCTATTGAGTGCTCTTGGCAAGGCTTGTTTGCCTATAGGAGGCTTTCTCGTTTGTACCTAGACACAACGCACGACAGAGACAAGACAACCACACCTACATAGTCAACCAATACACATCGTTTCCTATCTTTCTCAATTGGGCCAAGCACCACCTTCCTTCTATCATTCCTGTCCGGCCAATTAGATAAATCATCATCAGGTCAACTCGCCGGTGATTTATTATACAATTCAGCAAGAGGTCACAACCAACCGCAGGGACTGGATACGACAGCGCGCGACACACCATCCAATCGAAGGCGAAACCAAAAGTAGCCCGACACCGTAAGCCATCCCCACCCCCAACCCTATTTCGTAAAGCCCAGCGTAAGGGCCTTCAAGGATAGGAGCGGGGGTTGTGAAAGCTACGGCGCCCAGCGATATTGCCATAGCAGCCCTCGAAGTTTGAGAGTGAATTGAGGAGGGTACCGGTACTAGCGAGAGAGCTTTCAACTGAAACTACGGATCTGGGGATGGAGTATTTGTTATAATAGACATTCTCTTTAGATATACGATTGCTAGGTGTAGGGAAAACAAAGGAGTTTTTTTTTATGATAATAATTTCTGTTCTTAGATTTTCATGTTTTATACCTAGGGGTTTTTAGTAATCTACTAGACTGACCCGGGTTGCTGTCGGACGAGAGGGTAGCTCCAGCGAGTGATTATAAGTGACACAGCCTTAGTTCGAGATATCGTACAGTTTCAGCTCTTGATGGGTATGCACAACTTGACGGCAAAGGGGCCCAATTTTGGCCCGTGCGGGTTGGTTCTAGGCTTTGGATCGTGCTTCACCGGGATTCCATCTCAGAAGTAGGCATCCAAATTAAGGGTGAGAGTTGGTGTGCATTCCGAGAACACCACCACCCAATAAATGATCGTTTTTGCAATTCCGGAGAGCCATTTGTATCAGCTTTTTGTTTTCATACAGGAAGAGTCCCGCACGACTGGCCACCCTCAGTCTGGAGGACCAAATGAACGCTTGAGGTATCTTTGTTTTCCACAGCTACTATTATGGGACGCCCAAAAGAGTATTTATCGCGGAAAATATGGTATGACATAAAAGTTAATTTGATGCTATACGAGCCTTGTACTGAGGAGGGCCTTATATGCAAGGGACAAGTTCGAACATGTTTGGCCAGCCATGATTTTGAGATTTTCGTGATTTGCGATAATAATTTGCCAAGAGCCCTTTACCAAACTCGCTTGCAATTTTCAAACTTCCAAATCACGACTTTGGTTATAATAACTCTATCATACGAGAAAAAAATAATGATATTATAGCCCTAAACTTTCACTATACGCTTTGAAATTTCTCGAATGACAATTTGGAAACGCTACCAAGCCACATAACTTACCACAAAGGTCTCAGATGGTGGTGCGCCACCCACAAACACGCCCATAGCCAATCAGTCTCAACAGCAAACTATTTTAATTATGGCCACCCCTAGTGCCCCTATCGGGGGAGTATGTAACGGGAATTCTCCGGAACAAATCTACTCAAAACCAGATTGTTATGTAATTCATCTAAAAACAAAACACCTAAAGTTATGGCTCTCGGGTAATTCCAGAAAGTTGGACCAATGGAGGAGGGATTACCAAAGAAGAAAAAGATACCAATAACTAACGTATACAGCCTCCTACAGAGTCGCGAGATTCACGAGTTGCGAGAGTTGTGGCTTAAAAACGGATACTCGAGTACATGCCTGCACTCCAGACAAGTCTTAGCCCAAAAGAGAAACCTCAGTACCGAGAGCGAACAAGAAGAGTATCGTAGAAATTTAAAAGCATGATTCACTATATTTGGATTCGGGAAAATCCTTGTTAAGAGGCCAAGGGGGCCGCTACTCTTGCAACTCGAGAATCTCGCGTCCCTATAGGAGGCTGTAATAGAGTAGGCCTGGCATACATATCATAGATATGGTGAGAACTGGAATACCCGAATCTCATGCTAAGTAGATTGACTGGAGTAGAATGAAATAAGGTTAAGCTAAGACGTCCAAAATTGCCTTCTTTAGATGCGGGGGGTGATTCATCCTAAATGATTGGGCTTCAGCCTCCGCCCAAGCCCAATAAAAAAGAAAAATCCAACGGAGCTGGCTGGCTAGGGGAGGCGATTCCAACAGCCAGGTGCAGGGATTAATTATTCTACAAGTGCTCGAGTAGTTCTTGCGTTCAATCTTCTCTGCACCTTACAGTACCGGAAGACCACTCAACATTACAAGTAAGAACCCGGCAGGTTCCGAACAACCACCACCACACCATACATCTCGCATCAAACAACCTTAGGAAAAATACTAACGGTGGGGTGTCACCACAGAGCCACTGGAATACCGGTACCGTACTGTACCGGTAATTGGGAATGACGCTGGGAGGTCCAGAATTTCCCCTTTGGATGAAAGGGAGGAAAGGAGTTGAACGATTCACTTTCAGCCCTCAGTTGAGACAGATAAAAAGAAATTTTTTTTACCACACATCTTACTCGGGGAGGTGAGTCCAACGTCCTACGGTAAGGGGGAATTTCAATTATTCCGTTTCCCACGCTACACACAGCAAAGCACAAAGAAAGAGCAAACTTATAAAGGGTTGCAGATTCGCCGCCCGCTTCCTTGGCCACCAGCCAGGCACCTTACAGAAGCCCATAAAACAGGGGGGCAAACACACAAACGGCCGTAGCCTATGATATGCCTGATGCTATGCGCCGACGACAAAGTTGTTTCCGCTTCCACATACTGGATACTCTCCAGTGCCAAGTGTAAAGGCTTTATGCACTTAGCCGGGATATTGAACGAGTACAGTACAGTACAGTACTTAACTTAGTGCGAACTTAAATGTTGGGTTTGTATTGTACTCGTACGAGTGCCTTCCCGCCTTGCTGCGACATCCGCGGTCGTGACAAACCTCGCACGACAGCGGCCAAGAAAAAGATAATTACTCACCGAATCCTGGTTATGTCAAAAGGAAAAAAGGGGCTTCGATTTCTCAAAGCCGGTGATTAATGCATTCGATCCATGGCTCCTGTCAAACTGCATGGGTAGGATTCCCTACTAAAATCATATCCCCACCCAAACGCTATGCCAAACACTTGCCAAGCCTGTGGGACCCCGTTCGAAGTCCTCGAGGTTATACTATTCCTTGAAGTGTGTATAGCTGAGACGTGTTGCACGGGCTAAAGGTCATGGAGTATCACTCGGTTCTCTATTGACGTTAGTGGTTTCGTGTCGGAAACGTATTGAGTTTCAATAGCTGGATACATGTAAGGGGGGGAAAGTATCGATTCTGTACAGATTCATCTTATCGGCACAGCGTTTCTAAAAAAGAAATAGAAAAGAAAAAAAAGATCTTGAGCAATAAGGTTATATAAATTTATATGATCCCAAAACCCCACACAACCCCAGTCCTCATATCGTAAATCACTCGCCATCCCGCGTGAAAAAAAGATTCCTCCAAAAACCGCCAACTTCAAGCTAGCTATGATACTGCAAATAAGGTGAAAAGAGAAAAAAAGATGATTCCACCACAAGTAAAGGGAGAATTAAAGGAAGCCAAAAATGAACATAAAGTCAAAAGGCTAATAAGGCCTAGGGTACTCTCCCCCTCCAACAGCACCGACATGAACACTGCCCATCTCATGTCCTTTCACCTCTGCCGCACTGGGGCGTGGAACGCCCGCCTCACCACCATCCCGAGCAGGGCTACCATTATCGGGCAAGCTCTTGTTCTCCGGGTTCATTCTGTGACGGTGAAGGAAGATGGAGAAAGTGATTAGGGATATCATAAATAGAATCCTATCATCCGTATTAGCCATCACCCTCATTATCTTATCAAGTCAGGTAAATTGTAACTCACCAAACAATCCCTCCGAGGCCAGCCGCAGCCCCAGCGCATCTCCATCCAGCCCTGTACCTGGCATAGCGCTCCTCTAGTTCCTTACTGTAGTTTCCAAAGTAGTCCGAGTCATCGTAGGACGAAGACGACGAAGACGAGGAGGACTTTGACTTTTTAGCATCGCGCTTTTTGAGGGAACCGACGGTAAGTAGCCCCAGTGAGGCCCATGATGCCAGCGTCGCGAAGGCGGAGAGCCAGAAGATCACGCCGAAGATTTCGAGGACGAGGGCGGCCCAACAGTTGTATAGTTGAGGGGCCCTGACGGGGGTTACGAGGAGGTAAGCGCCTACTATGAAGGTGAAGAGGCACTGGATGGATTGTTAGTTTATGGTTAGGTAGGTAGGTGGAAGAGGGTGGGATGGGCACGTACGGTGAAGATGTTGAATCCGAACGTGCCAAAAGTATTCCCAAACGGGATTGCGCTCAAGGCAAACGCTGCGAGAGCCAGAATGAGCACCGAGAGGGTGACTTGGGCTATGCGGACGAATTTCAACCATGGGGGTTGGTCGACTACGTGTTGATCTGTGTAGGCACCCATTTTTTATTTTTTTTTGAAGGAGTGGACACACAAAAGTGGTTGTGTAAGTGATGAGTATTATATATAAAAGGGAGTGTGGGGAAGAAGGATCTGTCCAGATGGAGATAAAAAGTGCTCACAGACGGCGAGAGAGAGGAATTATGGGTGGGGATCGAGGGGAGTTATATATCTACTGTTTGATCAAACAATTCCCTGGTTCCCACGCCTGCCTCATGGCTATCGATATTAAAAATTTCCTCCCACACTTATTGACCCCCTACATGCACCAAAGCTCGCTCACTCCTCCCTCCGTCCACCTCCTGTGGCTCGGGATATCCTGGAAAAGTTGCCATTTGGATGCCTGACATCCTTCAATCCAGGTAGCTGCTCCCGAATCCCCCCCATTGCCAAGCAAACCCGCTACCGCTATTCTTCTACCTAATCATACCCTAAATTTAAATCGCCCCCCATCTGGGGGATGAAATTAAAAAACTAAACACTAGAATAGCACATCATACTCTCGTCCTCATACCCTGCCCCAACCGTTATAACAAAAAAAAAGGTGACTTCACAGTCGGCGCTAAAAGACCACTATTGGATCCCCCCCCTCCTTGTTATGCACATATCGTAAAAACTCGAATAATTGGGCAATGCGGTAGGACGTTGGAGTTGCCTCTCCTAGTAACGCCTGGCGTTTTTTTTTTATACTTTATTCCCTGTCCCGGGGGAGAGACATGTTTTTTTGCTGCACTTTTAGCCCCTTTTCCAGAGGAGGAAATTCTGGACTACCGTCCAATTATTCAAATTCTCACCGTAATCAACGTGCCTGTCCAATACGAGTACCGGTACTGTAAGATTAATGCGCGTGAATTGCGATCAAAAGTCGCAAGTAAAGTACGGTAGCGTCTTCGGTTAGTCCGACTTTGTGGAACTGCACGTATCACAAGGTTTTTGTTCCAGGGCCATTCAGAAGGAGTGTGCAAGGATGGCAACCGTCCTGTGCCAGTCGTACAAGAATGGCGCTGAAGTGCCAAGGCTCAGGGGAATTTCGGGTGGTACTGTACCTTGCATACGGTAGGCGTTTGGCGAAAGTGCAGGAGACTTATGTTTGAGTGAGTGAGTGCTTCTCCTTCGCCAAGTGACGGGCGGGCGGTGGGAGGGGGGTTATTGGCCTATCGATTCCCTAAGTTATTGATTGTGGCTTGCTACCGTATCTCGTTATTAGGCTTCGCCACCACTTTGAGCACATGAAAGCTGAACCGGAATATCCAATGAACGATTTAAGGTTGCAAGCGGGGAAATTGGCGATAATTTCTCAATAACGTGAAGTTTGATTTCGATGTTCAGCCTTCGCTTCTTGAAAGGCTTGGGGAATGAATAAATACTGTGAGGATAGTATCTGTTGCTATTGAACTAAATTTGTAGGACTTGTACCGTAGTGTCCCTAATCCCAGTAATGCTGTCGCCACCAACATTATCCTTAACTTATTCCCCTGATTCTTTTGCCCCCCCCCTCCAAGGCTGATTTCTACTGGCGATAAGAATTCACCAAGAATAGTAACTTTCCTTTGTCCCCGCACCACCTTCCTCCCTCCATGTCAGTAGCTAACCCCCTTTACGGAATGCTACCGTGATACCCTACCGTACTTTATTACTCTATTCGTTGCGGTTAAATCCTACCGCATGAATACCCGCTCGTATTCATCTCAGGGATTGCCGTCGCAGTCTTGGAACTTTTTCGTCCCGATTAGGAAAGGTCTTGTTTTCAACCCTTGATGACTTTATCAAGACGTTCATGTCAGGGCATCAGTGCCGGCTCCTTGCCGCAAGTTTACTACTCGTATCATACTTGTAAACATCTCCCGTGTCTTGATACAAAATAGAAACTAGATTCCTCGTTCTTGCATACGATACAGTACGAGTAGACTTGGTGTTGTCCCCTCACCTATCGCACGTCTAGGTTAGCTTGAGCCGAGCTTTGAAAAAATTGCGGGCTAGGAGCGGCAGATATCAGCGCTGCTGCTGAAAAACTTGCCGAAACGATGTTGCGGAGGTAGAGTGTATTGTTGGGCTGCTGTTGTTTTCTGGCGGTCAATAAGTTATAGGGGCTAGTTGGTGTTTCTTTATTGATATCGCGGGGGTGGGATCAACTTACGGCGCAGTGCTTTTGCAGGGAATCAGAGATAGCCACATTGTCGAATGGGAGGGGAAAGTTCTGCTTACATCCGTGGTTTTTTTTGCAGCTATGATTACCAGGTTCATGGCTTTGTCTTCTGGAGAAATCACTAACTGATTTGCTAGAGAAGATGAGACTGAAATTGTTTAAATACCTAGCTCAAAGCTACCCGTATCATACCTGTAACGGCCGTTTTCCCCTTCCTTCAAAGAATCCTCTGCTAGGCATTTCGGCCATTAGCCACTGAGAACTATGGAGAATAGCCGGCGTATACCGGTACTCCACACATCATAAGCCCAGAATCTAGCGCTCTCCCGGTCTCGAGGAAAAATAAGTACCAGTAAACTCCTATCCCATAAAAGACTCAGTTTCCTACACTCACCTCCTGCTTGACACCCACCTAACCCTGAAAATGCACTCGGTATGCTCCTATGAGCGATACCACTCGCACCCAACCCACGCTCTGCCGTCGAGCATTGGTTAGGAAATCCCACTATCGCCCACTAGCTGGAGTCTTGGCTAGAGATAATACGTCCCAACTCTGAGCAGAATGGGAGTTCTTGTGGTTCCAGTATAGGCATCCTGTGCAGTTTTGCCCGTGGGAAGGGGTGCTGGTCGCAGCAAAGGCATCCTGCACGTACAGGGGTGCCAGGAGGATACATCTGAGGGCAAGCGTGATGTGCTTGATCTCAACCACCCGGGAAGAAAGAGCGGGAGGCAGAGGAAGCTATAGAGATCGCTATATCTCCCAAAGAGCAGAGCTCACCTTCACAAATTTATCTTTAACCGACGATAATAACCCAAGACCACCGCCCAATCCGGGCCCTTCACCTGGCGGATATACGCTACCTCGGTAGTGCTAGATCAAAAACCCCCACCATTCTTATACCCCTCCTCTAGCGAAAGATACATAAGTCACGACCAACCCACCCAGTCTCTAGACTACTCGTCGCTGCACTAGGCTGAAGAGTATTATCTGCGCCTCAGTTTACTAGGAGTTAGCCGAAGCTTTGAATATTGGTACTCGGAGATTAATACCTTATCTACAGCACCCGAATACAAGGATCTACGGCTATGCCCACGAGAGATATACGTCGTGGTCGTCCATTTCCGTGATGATAATGGATTGTTTCACTCATTCCCTCAACGTTCCCACTGAATTCCCGTCGTTACCGGAATTTCTCTCTGCGTTCCTTTTATTCGCCGTGGTTTGTGGAATTTTATTTGGTTTCCGGAGATGCTATTTATCCCGAGATATAACTCCTGGCCTATCCTTAGCTAGCACCGCGTTATATCCATCGCCGAATTCATCTTTTCTCATCTCCGGCTGCGCTTGACCACGGGGATCGAATTAGCACCGCTTCATTCATTACCCCGATACACACTTTCTTCCTGTGGGGGCAATGGGCATGTCAAGTTTTAGTGGAATCCCGGTTCCCGGTGAGCTCACTGTCCAGTATATTTGAACTTAAACTTTTCGCTATCCTACTCGTCCCACTTACAGCCCTACACGAACCATGAGGTATGAGACAAAGCCTAGATCAGACGTAATCCCATACAATAAAAGACAAAACCACAGGCAGTTTTGAGCCCTGCCTGAGTAGGCTGGTGGTGACCCAAATCTCGATCTGTAAGACTATTACCCAAACATTACTCAATTCTTTTATCCGATGTCTCCTTCGGATGGTTCATATTTCTTTTCTTCAATCACCCACCTAGCGAACGCCGTCTAGTGAATTTGTGGTAACCTGCCATAAAGTGCGGTACTTTAATGTACGTCCTGCCAACTTACCCTTCTGCCAGAATTGTGACTTCGAAATGATTGAAGGTACGAGTGAGCCCGGCCACCGCACTACCGAACTCGTAGATAGCTTTCATGACTTTTCCATATTTTCTTGGGGGATTGCGTAGGCTTCTACGCACTGGAGCAAGCGAGCGATTTGCGCCGAGGCATTCTTGTTATTTAACCACCGCAGAAACTCCACAGAGGAGTGAGGGACGGCCGCGGGGATTTTCTTTGGTTCATTGAGACTGTTCTTTCCATCTCCATCCGTTATCGATTTTGAGAAGATCATTTCGATTTATCGCAGCCAGCCGGTGTTTATTTTTCAGCTTCAATTGCCCGTTTTACTTTCTTCTGTTTTCTCTTGTCGGTCATCAGCACCGGAACCCTCACAGTCAAGATTGCCAATCCCCACAAAAGAACGCCGGACGGGGAAAGCCCGCAACAGCACCTGGCTACTTCCTACTGCAGATTATAAAATTCCTCGAGTCATATCGATTTATTCAAATGCCCTTTATTGGTGTAGGTAGGATTATCTCGGGAGCATGTGTCAAACAAGAGGACAAGCGGCAACTCACTACCCCGTTCAAATCTTCCCCACTTCACTTTATCTTCGTTTCCCTACTCACCATGTTCGGCCTCAGATGCCTTTGAGCACAAACCCGTTAGTAAAGTTCTCATACCTTCTCCCCCTGTACCTCAAGAGCAACGCCTATTAACAAAAAAATAGCACAGCGAATAGCAAGACCATAGAGAACTCTTTTCGGATATGCCTCTCAAGGGTACTTCTTACGGCGGCACACTGCTTTAATTGCCCATCGCTCATAAACCCATTTACCTGGGCACCATACCGGTAGGTGCTCCACTGCCTTAGAGAGTTTGGAATATGGTCACTGGCTTACGCATGCTCCCTTGGATTGTAGGATGCCCGAAGACCGGAGCAACTTGGTCGCGGTCTGGGGGGAGTGGGCGACCCTCCTATCCCATTGCCACTCTATCATCACAAATGATGCCGGTGTCGCTATCACCGCCTATTCTTTACACGAGCTCGAAACACTACGGTAGCCAAGCTAGATCCCCGGTATACCCAGAATATATTCGGGGCATGGAAACCTGTTATTAATAGAGGCAGTAGCTAAAGCCCGAAAATCCATTCCCGGGCACAGGGCATATACACAGGTTAGTCTCTGAGATTCCTACCTAGGTCATTCGTTTCCTTTGGTGGACTAGATTTCTGAGTAAGATCAGCAGACACGGATGAGAAATCACGAAACATCACTCATCCCTCCCCATGTCGCCCCCGTTGGAAATGTCTGGGTTTGTATGCAGCAGTACTGGTATGCGCTCGCAGGTCACGCAAGCGTTGAAGGATTTTCTCCCATAAATTCTCCTTCCTCATATTCGCTTTTCTTTTCTTCCCTTTCCTTTCTCAAGCTATCTCGCCCCTCTTTAATCCACTTCAGGCAGATTCCTCTCGTTCGACTGAACCTCTTCCCTTGGCTCCCTTCACTCTGCAAAACCCTTCAGTCCGATCATCACCTCCATTACGAACAACACCTCTGTTCCCAGCAGGCCCCCGAAATCGGCCCTTGGCAGGCTTGCAATCCTGCTCCTACCCGCTTAAAGCATTGTCCCACCCTATAGGGCTCGCCCTCTAAGCTAAAAACGTCCCTCCTGGGATTTCGCTGCCCTGGGTGGACTGACGGAGGTGGTGCAGTTTCGTCCGGAGCCTTGAAAGTCCCCCAGCCGGGCCTCATGCCCAGTGTTCTCAACGGGGCAGTCCGTCCGGTCTTTTTCCAAACTTGCTCTACCACCCACCGCCAAGGACTAGGGGCGCCGCCGCCCCCCACGGGAAATGTCTCATACTTGCAGTCGCTGCCGTCCCCGGCGGTCCCCCGCGGTCCCCCACAGTCCCGCAGTCCCGCACGTTCCCCTGCGCCAATTTGTCTTACATTGTAGGGCCCGCCGTCCTTAACAATGACGGCCGTCCCGAGGTTTCCCGGACGAGAACGGACCGCCTGTTGCCGTCCCGTCCCGTCCAGGGCTCTTGGCAGTCCCCCTGCCGGGCCCTACGGGGCCCCCGGACCGTTGAGCACACTGTCCCTTCTCGATGTCATCTACGACACAGCTCCCCAAGGCCTCAGAAAAATTTCTCAATCACATAGGTGACTATTTGGCTCCCGAATACCTGGCGGAGATACTTGATACTGCTCCTGCCAACGCTGAAGAACGCAGGCAATTGCTTCGGACATGCCCCCCCCGATGGGGCATAATACAGAGGGCCGTGGCGAACTTCCCGACTCTCCGGTATGGATCCTGCATCAGCGCTGCACGACAAGCGGCCTTAACGCACGGCTCCGGATCCACCCCACGAGCTCTCAGCCGAGTCCCTCCAAGTACTCCGAGAAGCCGGAGGGCTGTTTTGGCATGCCTCGAGAGAGATAGGAACTAATGTGTCGTGATCGGCCGTAGGTCAGAGGATGGGTTTGCGTTGAAGGTTGCCCATATCTTTCCCTATGCACTTGCCAATAATGATGCCTGCCGGGAACTCGATTTCTGGAGAGTGCTCGAGTTGTTTTACGGCCTCCACATTACGAATAGGATATTCAACGCCATACGTTGGAATGTTAATTGCTTAGCAAACCTCATCACTCTCGACAATTCCGTCCATTTTATGTTCGATAATGGGAGGCTTACATTGACACCGGAAACCACAGAAGGTGTTGGTATCCCAATTCTTAATAACCACCGAACAGATTATATGTCGAGGGTTCGGTATCCCATGGGGATGTCTACCCCACACCTCATCCAATCAACCAGAATCTACCTCCACCAAAACTCAGCTCAGTCTTTATTCCACAATAGTCGTATTCCGGTCGTATGCCCGGATCGGGTCCGGCCCCCCTTTCTCCATGTTGTTAGACAGATGTGCTTGACTTTGTTACGGGAGTGGGAAGGATAGTTTAGAAGATATGCAGACGGAGACGGGAGAATGTTCTATAGAGAGTTTATCCGCATGTTCTTTTCTTTGTTATCACAGGAGTGTAAGGAGGAATAGGAGCATGAGGCAAACACAGGGGCGGGTGTGGGTGATCCATAGGTGGATCAGTATGTCTTATTATGTTTTATTTATACACCTGTCTTTACCGTTAGTTTGATTTTAGTACGAAGAGTAAGAGTTAGAGTAGAGAGAGCGAGAACGAACCAACGAAGCATTATAGGAGGTAAACTTACGTTCCATATTCCTTCCTCCGAGTGCCTAAGTTCCAGGGCAAATCTCCTAGTCTATTGGCTTACTTCCGTGCGAAAAAAAGACCCTCACCTCACCACGTCAGGAACCTTTTGACAAAGAGTCGTGTTTTGCCATCTTTGAAGTCGGGGTTGACCTCTTTCCGTTTCAGGCTAAGGAGCAGCTTCACAATCCCATCATGCCCACCACCCGCAGCATATATGAGTGGTGTGTTGCCATCTGGGTTTCTCGGGTCGGGGTTGACATCTTTCCGGCAAAGGAGCAGCTTCACCATCCCCTCATGCCCGCTTTCCGCGGCCTACATCAATGGAGTATTGCCCCAGGCATCAGCCATGTCTGCACTAGAGCCTTTCTCCTTTTCTAACAAGCAATCGCAATCCCATCAAGCCCAAGGTATGCCGGGCAGTGAAGACCAGTAAATCTCCCGGAATAACGTCTCTCCCGTTTCAAACAACCGAAGTTCCCCCATATAAGAAGCTTAGCTGATATATGTCTACCAAATTTATCAACCAGCTAAAGCGCAATTGATTCCACCCCTTCTGTAAGCCAATTTCTCGTATACAGTCCCCAGTAGATGGAGGCATATTGGAGGAAGCGTGTCTCTGCCGGGGCACGATCAAAAGTATACAGGGTCTTGTTAACGGAATCAAAGCTAAGATTTGTCAAGCAAACCTCCATCATTACCGAATGGGGGGCCTTTGAAATGTTCGGTACGCTGATTGAAATATCCTTGAAGGGTAAAGTGTACCAGCCGGACAATTGAGCTCTCGTCCACGGTAACGAGTCCCGGGTGGGGGCAGTGATCCCAAGCGTCCCGTCCGCCCTGTAGGCACCTACAGGACTCCAGTCCCGTCCGTCCCGGGCGTCTGTCTCAAGCTGTAAGGCAAGGGCGTCCGTCCTTGGGGAAAGACTACCGTCTAAGAGGGTGACTGTAGGTCCCTACAGTTCTCTACGGATCGGTAACTCCCGAACGGTACATGTAGTCCTCACCCGTCATCCGCAGTCCTCACCCGTCTTATACAGTCCTCACCAATTACCTGTAGGGCCGGCCCGTCATCCGGAGTTACCCGGAAAATTGCGCCACCTGAGACACGTGCAGGGCCCGCCCGTCTGTCCCGGGCACCCTTCTAGGAACTGCCGTCCGTCCCGTCCGGACCCAAGACGGACGGACTGGACTCTTGGGTTGACTGATTGCGAGCACCATGCGTGGGTGGTGTAATCCAATTTACTAGCCAAATATTTTCTAAGCTAATCAGGAGGTACTCTCTATGCTCAAGAAGTATTGTGATAATATGGGTGCTGATATGGGAAAACTGGGCAAATATCCTAATGCAACAAATTTAGTTCATTGCATACAGAAAAAGCTTATAATAAATGCAATTTTATTATCAATCAATCTTTACTGTTAAACTCTCCAAAAAATATATTGTTAACTATTTTGATGGAATAATGCTCTCTTCAAATAATGATAATAATAGAGTATTGTTGAAGTCAAATTGGTTCAACCAGTATTTGCAATCTACTTAACAGAAGGAACACTGAAGTATGAATACGGCATTAACTTGAATAAGAGAGAGGGGTGCCGAGTAGTTAATTTAAAGTGTGGCTGGACTTGCGTCAGGTGAATCATGCGAAGAGCTGAGTGGTGTGCATTTGAGACTGTAACAGGTTTACTCCTGTCTAACGAAAGGTACAATAGATGGCTAGCGGTTGACCGGCAAGCGCTAGGTCCAAGGGAGGCTTGAGAGAACTCGAGGGTAAAGAGGAATAAAAGTTAAAGGGCAAGTGGAACTCTGAGATGGCCGTTCAACCAAGTATATTCTTAAAACATGAGTCTGCTGAAGTCTGCCGTTCTCCTGCTAGCTAGGAGATGAGTTTAAATACAAGAGTTCCCCCAGGGCGATAGTAATCAGATATTCTGCAACCACGATCATTACTGGGCAGTGCACCTTGCCCTGCATGTCCTGTGATTCCACATGAAACCTAAGAGTCATAACACTGCCTCAATGCTATCGTCAGCTTACATGACTGTTTCTTCACTTATGATTCCAAATAAAACAATAAACATGCAAAACTAAACTTAACATAAGCTACCAGGCCTTAATATAGCTTCGGGGCTGTAAAACAATCAAACTAATCAAAATAAGCAAAGTAATCAAACACAACATAGGAAATTCTGCACTCCGCTCCTGTATACAGTTACCGGAACATGTATACATGTTACAGAGACCAAATTAATTCAACAACGAGTGAGAGTTAGAGAAACAGGAAACTCAGAAAGCGGGGTAAATAGACTATATAGAGTGTAGATAGCAAGCCGGAAAGGTGTAGGAATAGTAGGAAAGATGTCCTCCTCAAGTGTACCGAATGCAGAGTCGATAGATGCAGAAAGCCCAGAGAGTAGAGGTAAACAAAAGCAACCAGGACCAAAATGAACTGATATTGTCCAAACACTGCTTACCTTTCCACCTGCTGTATCAGCCACTAAAAAGCATTATACTACTAGGTATAAGCTATGCGTTCTTTCTTACCTTAATCAAGCTACTGTGGTGGTAGGGCCTACTGGTACTAGGCCAGTGAGTATGGGGGAAACGGCTCGGTGGTTGAAAATTCCTCTGCCAAATATTTCACAGTGGAAAAAGCAGGAAGTGGAGCTGGTAGAGCAGATAGGTACTCAGCGCCGTAACCGAGTTGGAAAGAGAAAGTGGCCAAAAATGGAACAGCCACTTTATGAAATGTTTTTAGAGTGGAGAAGTGAAGGAAAGTTTGTCCAGTGAGGATGGTTTAGAGTTACCTCAAAGGACGTAATGACCACTCACTATCCTAATACAATATTACATTTTTCGAATTGCTGGTTTGGTGGTAATATTTCTATTTCTTATGTACATAAACAAAAAGAAAGAGAGTTAATAGATATTAAATAAAAATACAGGATTTCTTCGCTGGTATCATATCTTTCTACGAGTTAGTACAAATAAGGCCAGCAAAGTTTTGGCAGATTCCTATAGTGCTATATTATCTTGAGCATGGTACAACTGGCGGAATTTTCAACTGCGGCCCAGCAATGATAGCAGGGCCTGCGATCAAATAGCAGAGGCTGGAAGATTCAATCTTGCTCAAATATGCAATATGGATCAAACTCCTCTGGCATTTGAGTTTCTTAGTGGCCAAACCTATGAGGCAACTGGGTTAAAAACTGTTTGGGTCAAGGGGGGTATGGGAGGTTGGGATAAGCGGCAGGCTACACTGCACATTACGATCTTTGCAGATAGTGAGATGCGTCTAGAGCCACGTATTTCTTGTAAAGGCAAGGGTACTGGGGCCAATATTCTACGAGAAATGCAACTTTACGACCCCAGGGTAGGGGTTAAATTTAATCCTACTGGATATGCGAATTCCGATAACATGGTACAGTAGATAGAGAAGCAATTAGTTCCCTCACTGAGCCAAAAGCCTGCCCTGCTTGCTCTTGATCTCTTTGGCGGCCATAAAACTGATAATGTCTTGGATACATTTGGTGCCCATGATATCACTATTTCCATTATACCGGCGGGCTGTACAGGTCTTGTGCAGCCACTAGATATTTGTAACGGCGGCACCCTATAGAGAGGTGAACTCTAAGATTGTGACCGCACCAAACACTCAAAGTAGAAGATAAAGATGAGGTAAATAATTCAAAAGAATCAAACGGTAAAACTTAATATAGTTAAGCCTGAAGCTTCAGTCAATTTAGTTCTCTCGAGGAAAAGTTGGTTCTCGAAGTAGAATGCCAAACGCTTAAACTTAAGTAGATATCACATTTAAGCCTTTGACATTCACCACTACTCCGACCTTGTGCGAGTACCCTGTCCTGCTCAGGGCTTGTCCGAGTTCTACCCTCCACCAGGAATTATCCTTTCGGAGGTATCGGACCAACTCGGGTACACTTAACTCCGTCAATAGGATATGAGTTTCTACAATACATCTTCAATACAACTGCAGGTGGAAAAACTCTTCCTATCGAAGTCATACCAGTGGCTAACTGTTATGACAACAACTGGAAGTTAATACCTAGGTGGTGGACTCACTGGCCCAGTGGTAGCTTCGTCTATACAAGCTATACAGTCCATCATTGAATCTACGCGACTATCTAATATGATAAGTTGACATGCAAGCTCCCCCGGTGAGATGTAGCCGATGGTTGGCTTAATGGGCACTACCCATAGCCAGCCTCTCGGGATATACTCTACCGTGATAAGACTCATACCTCTAGAGTCCATTGACAACCCATAGTAATGCTACAAATCAAGGGGAGAAGGTCCCAGCTTGTTACTGAGGTGCTTGCCCCGAAAGCTCCCTGGCCTCCTTGGACTATCTAAGTACCACTAGGAAGACTACCCTACTACCCGTAGGCTAAGATAGACTTCAAGGTGCCGGAGAGACCATATATGGGTGACCTCCATTTTGGCGGTTACCCATACTCCCCTTATATATCCTGCGAACGACATTCAGTTGGACAGACGGCGACGACGTATATAGTGTTACAGTAGCCGCTCCAATGACCTATTTTTACTAGCAAACGAGCAACTCTGCAGCTGTCTACCTATGATGCGCTGTCCCAACGCTGGGGGTAGAGGGGGGCGTTAGCAAAACCCGCCCAACTTCAATAGCATGTTCGGGCCACCTTTACTCAGGTGTGGGGCCTCCCCGCGCAGGTACGTGTACACTCAAGAACATCTAAGCGCCCATAGAATGTGAGGCAATCAACCTCTAAGTTCTAGGATGACTTTGCCAGTGAAGGTAGGGCAGCTTTGACACCTCAGTAGGGTAACTGGGGTCCATGGGCAAAATGACCAAATTCCTAAGGTAGGGTAACTTTGCCCTTTTATGTCATTTACTGCTTCGGAAGTCCTCCAGTCGACAACAAAAGTCGTCTCGGATGTCCATGTAACATTCCTATAATTCTCTTGACCTTATGTGAATGTTCTCCTGAAAGATTACCCTGCCTAATAGAGTGCCCAAGGCTACTCAACCCTTTGTATACGAGACCATACCACCTCTGGTCACCACTTGGTATACCATTTCGGCTAAGGTGGTAGTTATTGTAGCTACCTATTGTGGGGTCGTTACAATATTTCTATCAATAGACTATTCAAAGACCTTTTAAAGGTATTTTATACTTTGTTTATTCTGCTTTGTTTATTCTACTTTATTTATTTTAATTTGTTTATTTTACTTTATTTATTTAATTTAATTTAATTTAATTATTTTACTTTTCTTATAGTATATTGATTGAATATTTTATATTATATTACTTTTCTCTTTAATTTAAATACTAATATACAAATAGGAAAACATCGATGAAAAGGAAATAGAATTGGAGAAGATGCAGGAGAAGGATCATCCAGGGGAGAGTAAAGTGGGACAGTGCTGAGTGTTAACCATCTGGGCTGTTGGTGAGGCATGGGAGCGGTTTTGCACTACCTGACAGGATATAATTATGAGATTGTTTTATGCTGTTGGCCTTGCCTTGCCAATTGATGGTAGTCGGGATGCTGAAATGTCTATTAAAGGAATAGACATTGAACAGTTAGTGGAGAAGATAAAAGAGTGGGAAATTGGAGGGTTGGAACAACCCACAATGAATGGAAATGCTAGTTCCAGAGAGGATAAATCTCTACTATCTGAAGATGATGAGAATCAATTTGTCGACTATGAGGATGAGCCATTACAGGCAGAGTTAGAAGAGCTGGAATAGACTTTTAATATTTATTTAATTCTAAATTTTAATATAAAATTTAGATACATTGTAAAGCAATAATTTTATATTGCACAGACTGCGAATTTACATTTCGCTATTATATTGCTTTGTTTCACTCTATTTTAACGTCACAGCGCCCCTCTCTCTTATTCAAGTTAATCAGGTAGTTTCTGTTTACTTGGAATAATTACATATTCTGTGAAATGTAGTGAGAATCAGTTTTGAAACATATCATATTCCAAATTAACAGTACCTAACTCTCTATTATTATTTTTAATCTTAATTATTAACCTACTTCTCAATATTCTATAATAACTATTTTATTTTTTATTTGTATTAGTTGTTCTACCTTTGCCCTAATCTCTCCTAGAGGGCTATTTTTTTATTTTTTTTATTACAATTATAAAAATATCGCTGTATACCTATACATTTTTTCAGCACTGAATACTTTTATTGGAATATATGCTATTTGCAACTTTTATTTCAATATATTTTTATTGGTACCTACTAAACAGGGCCTTAATTAATTTATCTACTTTTTCTTATATTTTCTACTGATAAAGCAAGATGGTTATAACATTTGCAATGTTATTTGGTAATAGATGACATTTACATCAAATTTTGGCTGAAGAGTTGAACATACCATGACGTGAATTATAGAAAAAAAAGAAACTAATCACATAATCCCAGTAGTAGAAAATTATGCTGGGAGAGTTGAATGCTATAGAGAAGCATAGAAGTGTGGGTGTAATGACCCTACGATAGGTAGCTACAATAACTGTCACCTTAGCGCAAAATGGTGTACCAACTGGTAACCAGAGGTGGTATGGTCTAGTATACTTGGTATACAAGGAATGCTGGTTCGCCTAGGGCAAGGCCCAGGAAAAAGTAGAGTAGCCTTGGGTACTCAATAAGGCAGGTAAACCTTTTAGGGGAATATTTGCATAAAGTCAACAGAATTATGGGAATGTTACATGGATCTCCAAGACGACTTTTGTGGTCAACTGGGGGACTTCCGAAGCGGTTAAAGGCAGTAGAGGGCAAAGTTACCCTACCTTGGGAATTTGACCTTTTTGCCCATGGACCCCAGTTGCCCTACTGAGGAGTTCAAGTTACCCTACCTTCACCAGCAAAGTGATTCTGGAACTTAGAAAGGTCAGTTGCCTCACATTCTATGGACTCTTAGATGTTCATGGGCGCACGCACACCTGTGTAGAAAGGCCAGCAGCTGGAGCAGTTGTGGCCTGAACATACTATTGAACTTTAGAGGGATGAGCTAACACCGCCCTCTGGCCCCTGCATTGGGACGGTGCGTCATAGGCAGACGGCTGCATAGTTGCTCATTTGCTAGTAAAAAGAGGTCATTGGAGGAGCTGCCGTAACACGGTATATATCGTCGCTGTCCATCCGACTGAATGTCCTTCGCAGGATATATAAGGGGAGTATGGGTAATGGCCAAAATAGGGGTGGCCCATATATGGTCTCTCCGGCACCTAGGAGTCTATCTTAGCCTACGGGTAGTAGGGTAATCTTCCTAGTGGTACTTAGGTAGTCCAAGGAGGCCAGGACGCTTTTGGGACAATACCTCAGCAACCAGCTGGGACCTTCTCCCCTTGAGTTGTAGCATGACTATGGGTTGTCAATGGACTCTCGAGGTATGAGTCTTATCACAGTAGAGTATGTCCTGAGAGGCTGGCTATGGGTAGCGCCCATTAAGCCAACCATCGGCTACATCTCACCAGGGGAGCTTGCATGTCAATTATCACATTGGATAGTCACGTAGATTAAATGATGGACTGGATAGCTTGTATAGACGAAACTACCACTAGGCCAGTGAGTCTACCACCTAGGTATTGACTCCGGTTGTTGTCATAATAGTTAGCCACTTGGATGACTTCCATCAGAGGAGTTTGTCCACCTGCCGTTGTATGGGAGAGGCATTGCGGAAACTCATATCCTATTGAGGGAGTTAAGCGTATCCGAGTTGGTCTGATACTTCCGGTAGGATAATTCCTGATGCAGGGTACACCTTGGACAAGCCCTTAGCAAGACAGGGTGCTCACATAAGGTCGGAGAAGTGGTCAATCTCAAAGCCTTAAATCTGATATCTACTTAAGTTTAAGCGTTGGGCATTCTACTTCGACAACCAACTTTTCCTTGAGAGAACTAATTGAGTAAAGCTTTGAGCTTAACAATACTAAGTTTAACTGTTTGATTCTTTCATTCGAATTATTTACCTTATCTTTATCCTCTACTTTGAGTGTTTGGTGAGGTCGCAACCTTAGAGTTCACCTCTCTATAGGGTGTCCCTGTTACAGTTGGTGAGCAGTCACACTAGGAAGAAAGAGATGAGAGTTTTCTAATATTGTCTTTGAGGTCCGACAGAATTGAAGTAGTATTGATAGTTCAGTATTAAAGCTTTCGATATTCTCAAATCTTGAAGTAGCATGTTCCTCAATGGAGATGACTTGTAAAGAATCATAGTTCAGCAATGCAATGAAGATGAAAAGGGGTAATTAAAACTGTGAGGCTGAAAATTTCTCAACAAAATAGTAGCTTGGGGAATGACGCAAGTCCTAAGGTTGAAAGCGCTTTTGGAAGATATGAGTGATATCTTGTGATTTCATAAACAAAAGTGACAATTCTTCAGGCTTTATTTGGGGCTTTTGCGGGCTACCCGGGCTTGCCACTTGGGCGGCCCAACCCGGCAAACCCGACCCAATCTCAGCCCTGGCCAGCCCAATCAGCCCGGGCTCAATTGCGATGCAATGCGGACTATACACCCCGGTACTAGGCGTATACAGCCTATAGGTGGAACCGGCCAGGCCAGGCCCTACAGAACCTTCATCGGCCCGGCCCGGCTTTACTAAGGCCTGGCCTACCTGGCCCATTGGGAACACTGCAGTAAATTGAGCCTTGTCAGAATAATGAAACTATTGCACACCATGGACCCGACACCACCCTCCATGGGAACAGAACATTGATGTAATGCCGCATTCTAAACTCCTGGTTCATGAGGCCGTAGCAGTGCTGCCACCTTCGCATGGCCCCCGTAAATTGCAAACCGGTACGGTGTCCAGCCGTAAACATGCGGCTGGTCCAGATTGACCTCATCCAGCTCGAGGAACATTTTCGCCACTTCCTCATCTCCATTGCTAGCAGCATGAGAGAGCGGTGTTCTGCCGTCATAATCTGGCTGGTCGGGGCTGACCCCATCATGCTTGAGTAGCATTTTCACAACTTCCCTATGTCCCTTCGAAGCGGCCAGTGAGAGAGGTGTCTGGCCGTCAACATTTGGCTGGTCGGGGTTGACCTCACCCAAGTTTAGAAAGATTTCCACTACTTCCCCATGACCGCCAAGAGCTGCATGTGAGAGCGGTGTGTAATCGTCAATATCTGGCCTGTCGGGGTTGACCCCGTCCTGCTCGAGCAAAGTTTTGACTATTTCCCGATCTCCAGAGGATGCGGCAAGAGATAGCGGTGTTCGGCCATGGTGATCTGGCTGGTCGGTGCTTACCTCGTCTCGCTCGAGTAGCATTTTTACAACTTCCCCATGTCCGTTGAAAGCGGCATGTGAGAGCGGTGTCTGGCCGGAATTATCTTGTCTGTTGGGGTTTACCCTGCCCTGCTCGAGTAAAACTTTGACTATCTCCCGATTTCCAGAGGATGCGGCATACGCTAGCGGTGTTCGGCCCAACTGACTTCCCATGTCAGGGCTTACGTCGTCCTGCTCAAGTAGCATTTTCACCACCTCCCCATGTCCGCTCAAAGCTGCATATGAGAGTGGTGTCTTGTTGAAAATATCCGGCCTGTCGGGGTTAACCCCATCTTGCTCGAGTAAAAGTTTAACTATTTCCCTATGTCCATTCGAAGCAGCGTACGAGAGAGGTGTCCTGCCGTGGTTATCTGGCATATCAGGGTTGGCCTTTTCCTGTTTTAGTAACATTTGCGCCACCTCCCCATGTCCATTCCAAGCTGCATGCAATAGCTGCCCCTGATTCTGGCTATCTGGCATGTCGGGAGCTAGATCATCTCCGCCCACTAGTACCCTCACTACTTCCTCATATCCTCTGGAAGCCGCATCAAGGAGAGGGGTTAGACCATCAATATCTGACTCGTTGGGTTGGGCATCTTGCCACCCTAGTAGTCGTTTAACAACTTCCTCATAGCTATTCAACCCAGCAGCATAGGTGAGTGCAGTTGGGCCATGATCACCGGGCATGTTTATGTCCACATCTTCCGGTCTCACCTGTGTTCCGACCCTCCAATCATAAAGATGCCCTTCCTCTCGAAGGGCGCGTGGTAGTTCCTCTGAAATCCTCTGCACGTCCTTAACCACCCTTGCCGGTGAAGAATTTGACATACTGCTCGAAGACTGCTCCTCTCTGTGGGTGAAGCGCAAGTAGAAAAGAAAGGAAGGAAAGAAGACTACGAAAACAGCGGAAGTGATAGATGGGATCCCGAATGGTAGTTTTCAGGAACTGCGAGTCTGGGACCCGATTGTTAGGAGGGTTGTCACTGCTGATTGGTGGGGTTTTCTGATTGTGGGTATTTGCCCACAGTAGGGGTTCTACCGTTTGTGACGATTTTTGGTATTTTTCGGTGTTGAGTGCTTGAAGAATTTGATTTTAAGTCTTGTTAGAACTTTTACGATATAAATATTCGTATTTTATTGGTGGTTGTGGGTCTGACAGCAGTCACATCCCGCTATCCCGGATCGCGACAATTCGGGTGGCTCCTGGACAAGTACGATATTCTAATATGCCTATTTATAGTCACACCCCGCCATCCGTATGTGACCAAAGCCCAGGGCTTTCTGCTGTACTAGTACTAGTCCACCAATCATTCCTTTTGTTTTGGTTAGCCCAATGCCAGGTTAGGGAGGTTTTGCTCCGACGGTCGTGGGCTAGAACTGTGCCTAAATCCCGGAAAAGTTTGGTGACATTACAGCCTTGCCCACGCCAAGAACCCCTCCTGTCCCCCCTACCTACAATTCTAACCGCCCTTGACCGAACAGAACATCAAACCGGGAAGCAAATAGTAAAAAGCATTCTCATGTTGATCCTGCTGGCTTTGAGGAAAAACATTTTTTTATCTTGCGAGTTGATAGTCACATTGAAAAGAAAAAGAACAAAGCTCATTTTTGTGTAAACAAACTGGTAGACGAGAAGCTTTTACAACCGTCTTTAAGAAATCTTGCTATCATAAAACAGAGCATAGTTGAGGAAAAATCCGCACTTGGAAAAATTCGGCATGGTTAGTAGTGTTGCTCTGGCAACAAGGACAGTTCCAGTGACCACCGCTGTAGTAAAACCTCCCTAAAATCTCAGCTTTAGCTTTTGGCGCACATTAGAAAAAAATTTCTATCGTACCCTCTCCTGCCGAATCCCTACCGTCGCTGTGGCAACATAATGTACTGTACACGAGTGAGCAGAACCTTTCTGATATTAGCTTGAGCTTTCTCTCTCTCATTTTTCCGTTACAAGAATTTATTCTTTTTGGGCTAATCGCCGTATTTACCCTAACGATATAGGACCACAGCCTCTAAACCTGGTCGCTGCGAAACTTGAAGCCCCCATCTCCCCAATTATAATACCCCCCCATTTTCCCATTCTCTTTCTACCCCTTCTACCCCATCTACCCCTTCTTCACCACCCTACTCCCCCCACACATCATCACCTCCTCCGATATCTCCTCTCCCATCTCCTCATCCAAAAACGCATCCCTCTCCATATCCGAGTGCCCCCGCTCCCCAAACCCCGCACCGCCCGCCTCGCCACCCCTCTCCTCCCTCTCCTTTAACCTCTCACCCGAACGCACTTCACTCTTGACACGAGGAATTGCAATTTCTTCCTTCCTCCTTGATTTTTCCTACTGTATAAACTGGGCAGACTTTTCTGGGAGCCGCCCGGTTGTCGCCCCTCGGCGGGGGGCGAACTATGATACCTATTTAATCAAATACAGCTCTCGATTTCATACCTTCCCTGTTGCTAGCCATCGGTAAGTGAAGCCTTCCTCGCCTTTCTATTCCGTCTCCACGCCCGATATCGTCCGTTGAGTGCCCCGCGCCGGTTTCGGTAGCGGTTGCATTGGCAGGGATGGCTGGATGGGGGGGCACAGGAGATTAATTGCTTAGATAACATAGTATCCTACTAGGCAGCTGTGAGTACGCATTACCAGTATGTGAGGCTGGTGGAGGAAGTGAGGACGATCTCGATACAGGTGACATCATGTATGGCCGAACACCGCTATTCTGGGCTGCAAAAATGGGCATTGGGAAGTTGTTGGAATCCTGCTGGAACGGAGCGACGTCAACATGGAAGCGGCTGATAAATATGGTATAACACCTCTCTGCGTGGCTGCCCTGGACGGCCATGAGAGGGTTGTGAGGGTACTGATAGAGAGGAGTAACGCCAATCTCAACACAACTGACAACAGGCAGTGTCCTCAACGGCCCTGTGGGGCCCACACAGGCCCCTGCGGGGGGACTGCCAAGAGCCCTGGATAGGACGGGAGGACAAAAGGCGGTCCGTTCTCGTCCGGGAAACCTCAGGACGGCCATCATTGTTAAGGACGGCGGGCTCTACAATGTAAGACAAATTTGCGTAGGGGAATGTGCGGGGCTGCCGGGGACTGCCCGGCAGAGTTTTTGCTCCATTCAATTATTTCGCGTGCCAGACAGAAGCATGAATATGTGCAAAATATAATAAAAGAAGCGTGTTATCCTGTTCTAGCAGATGGGGGAGTGGACTCTTAGTATCTCCCGAATATCGCATGATCGCTAGAAGTGGAATATACTTAAGATATATGGTAGGCCATGAAAATAACAATGAAGCACGAAATTCAACTCCCTGATTCCTGATATCTTGTGTAGAAGACCCTGCGATAGGGAAAGTTTTTAGCGAAATCAACCCCACTTCCCACTCACGGAAGTTCCCCAATATAAGAAGCTTAGCCGAAATATGATCACCAAATTTATCAACCAGCTGAAGAGCAAGTGATTTCACCCTTTTTGTAAGCCCATTTCTTGCATAATGTCCCCAGTCAGTGTTCCCAAGCGTCCAGTCCGTCCGTCTTTAGCCTAGGACGGGACGCCAAGTTTGAGACCATGGGACGGGACAGACGCCCAGTTTCCGTCCGTCCTGACCAATGCCCGGGACGGGCGGCCGGGCCCTATAGGTGTCTTAGTTTATGTTTCATTTTCGAATTTCAGGAGCATTAGGTCAGTGTTGTTAAGAAGTGAAACATTTTTATTATAATGGAGAGAAGCTCAGGCTCTTCTATTATGTATCAAACTTCGCTATCAATCAACCAATGCTTCCAGTGATATCCGATCCTGGTTCTGAGTACCCTGACCCCATTCCACTTCCTTGACCCAACCTTTGTGCCCTCTCCTCCAAGTCTCGAAGCATGGTCTCTACTTCCACTAATGGCTTCTCAGAAATAATACCTGCCTTCCTCCAAGGCTTCATGCATTCGATAGCCTCAATTACCTCATTCCCCAAGCTACTACGGCGATCTGTTATGAGATTTTTACCACTAAATGTACACGAGTATTATAATTAGTAGAGTTTGTATTTGTGCTAATTCAAAGTAATAAACAATCACATACCTGCTGAAGGCTTGTTCTACTGCTGCTGACATGGCTGCAATACTATGTATCTCGAGTGCCATGTGAACTAGCTGGGACCAGCAAGGATTTGTGAACTGTGATGCCCAATATGCTAAAGTATCTAGATTCTCTTCCACCTCTTCTGCTTGAAAGCAGTTAAACTGATTGATATCCTCCATGCTTAGTCTGATACGCTTTCTTTGAACCCAGCGGGAGAGCCTATTATCGAGTAGTAGGTTGAACTCAGATGCTACGGGAGATCCCATAGGGGCAGAGACTTCGACTTGGGTGGTAGTAATATATAGTGAACTGTGTTATTCGGAAGCCCAGAGTTCTTTCCTTTTAGATTTAGCTAATAAAACCCAGTCAGATTGGTCTTTCCACTCTATTTCAAAATATTTGAGTTTCGTATCTGGATCTAGAGTAACAGCAGCGTACAGCACCGGTAGTGTGTCTACTGGAGAATAATATCAGTGTTTTTGGTTGAGATTAGCTTAATACAGTATTTGTATCATAGAAGTGTTAGGCTCTGAAGCCTTTCGCATAGCTAATTACTTAATCAATTCAAACTATATACATTATGAAAGGACATACTTGTCTAGAATTTCCCATCCATGGTTAATGTAGATCAAGAGGTGAGTACTATAAACTGTAGTATCAGAATAGGTTTATTTAGCATCTTCCAGATGGGCAAGCAGGTCATCCATAGCTGAAAGGACTCAGGCTAGATATCTATTAGCATAGTTGGATTATGTGCCACTACCTTGAAGCTGCAGAGTGAGACGGGGAAAGGGTTTTAAAATTTCAAGTATCGTAGCTAAATCATTTCAATCATCTCTAGTTAGCTCATAGGAGGTAATAAGATCTGGGTCAATAAGGTCAAAATCAATAACAGAATCAGAACTTCCAATTTGTGGTATACCGCGGGCTTTAGCTTTACGTTCCTCTGTAATTATAGTACCAATAAAGCCTTCAAGAATATTCCTCAGCTCGAAAGCCTATTTGAGAGCATCCGTATCGCTTGACCAGCGAGTTACATTTCCAATGAGTTGAATTAGTGGGCTGGTATATTCTCATCCTCTTACTAGTTGAACCTTCTGGGCAAATTGATCTCGGCACTGCAGTGTTCGTAGTATCCATATCCCAATAGTGTGTAGCTTTCCCATTGGATCCTTCTTCCTCCAAGACTGTAAGAGCTTACTCTCCTTTGAAATATCTGTATTATATGCAGAATTAGTCTCAAATACCTCTGAATCAGTACCATATCGAAATCCTTTAACCATAAGATTTATTACATGATCAAAACATCTTATCCGTGATGTTTCTGGATTAAATACTATGCTTCTTGTCTCTAACATTTTTCCCAACTCAGTCAATACAGAATCATAGTTAGTACAGTCCCTCCGCAAAAGTGTTCGTGATGCTGCTGAGTCAGCACCTCACCTAACCAATTTTTCAACTTCTAGCCCACCTGAAATAGTCAAAAGAAAAGTCTAACTAAGTGATAAATATGCTGGAGGGTTAATAATAATAATGTAGCTATGATACTGGGATATTTGAAAATTAAAATTAACAATTAAATAAAAACTAATACTAGGTATTTAATATAATAATATCCCTTTGCTCTTCACTAAAGTTTCTTGTAATTTGTAATTTTTTTTAATTGTTAAATTTAATTTCTACATTTTCAAAGTTCATAGTATGATAGTTACTTCAATTTTAGCCCTCTAGCATAATTGTTGGCTCAGTTCAAGTCTTTTTTTAATTTAAGAACTATTGTTTAGGATGAGCAGGTTGTTGTGGCCATGGTTAATCAACATGCTGACTTAGCAGCATCACAAACACTGTTGCGTAGGGGTTCTAGAATTGTCCATGGTGATATACCCAATCTTTTCAGTGATTTCTAATTTGTCCAGTACTTGATGTAGCACTTGAGGAATATTATAGTGGCTATGAGTGTAACGACCCTAAGATAGGTAGCTACAATGACTACCACCTTAGCCCAAATTGTATACAAAGTGGTAACCAGAGGTGGTATGGTCAGGTATACTTAGGCCCTGTTCTTCGTGTCGCAATAAAAATATATCATAATAAAAGTTGCAAATGACATATATGCTAAAATAAATTTATAGCATATTTCAGAAATATAGGTGTTCTTTTGCACAACTATAAAATAAATATATATGCCAAGAAAATATATGCCCTATCACTTTTGTTGTAAGGGTAGGGTTAAAGAAACCATTTTCAAAGAACAGAGCCACATATTATAAATACCAAAGTAAACTCCACTCTGTTGACCAGCAATACACCACACCTACACATCCACACACCTACACATCAACACACCTACACATCCACACACCTACACATCCATACCGCTACCCTCTCTTTAACATTATGGGAAATAGTCTTTGGGTTGAAAACACTGAACGATTCCTTGTTCAAGCTCTTCTAAAGCGTGTTGAAAATGGAGACAGAACTGAAAATGGCTTTAAAAAGTCGGCATGGGCAACTGTGGTAGTGGAATTGAATGAAGCTTACAAAGATACATTGGAAAAGCCAATTACAATTGCTCAAGCGAAGAGCAAGGAAGTCATAGTAAGTTTATTCCTAATCTGATTTATTTAATTGGTAGTTTTACCTGTTTATAAAGTATATCTAATAAAGAAGTAGTTGAAAAGAGAATTTGAGATTGTTCATGCAATCAGACAATGCTCTGGCTTTGGATGGGATGCTGTAAAGGGAATACCTACTGCCTCAGGTGAGGTTTGGAAGACCTACATACAGGTAAGTTGAATCCTAGATGATTTTCTTTGATTTTAAGATGCTTTTAACTGTGAATCAAATAGTATTCAATTGCTAATAATGAAGCATTTTAAATAGGCTCATAAGGAGGCTGCAAAGTATAGGAATAAGGAGTTTCCACTGTACGACAAGCTTGCGGATTTGTTTCTAGGTGTGAGAGCTACAGGGAGATTTGCACGTACTGGAGCCCAGAGATCCCAGGTTGAAGAGGAAGAGCTAGAGCGAGAAAGTCTCTCACAAGAGTCAATCAATTCTGTTGCTCAATCTCAGGATTTGGATTTTGGGAATATTGATCCAGTTCTTCTGAATGACCAGAATCATTTGGAACTGCCTATTGGAGACCTATCTCCAGCACCATTATCATCCTCCTCTCAGACACAAGTAATAGAGCTCCAA
>Ga0307509_10000349_pt1 | contig 77219 bp, 72 predicted proteins | sample 10_EM_MG_FD_202245 | JGI IMG/M metagenome (GOLD analysis project Ga0307509, IMG submission 202245) | Populus trichocarpa ectomycorrhiza microbial communities from riparian zone in the Pacific Northwest, United States - 10_EM | ecosystem: Host-associated > Plants > Roots > Unclassified | place...
AACCCACCCCTTGGTTATTATGCTGGCTGGCAGCATTGAAGGCCCTATTTTAGACTACGGGCAACGTCCAACCTTAAGTGACGCACTTTCTTGGCAGAAAACCGGATAACACCAAAAAATACGGTAGGTCACGGCTCTGCCGAGGGTTTGGGATTCCGGGGCTGAGGAGGAGGAGGATGCGCTGGCTCCCCGCCGTTTTGGTAAACCGGCGTGTTCTGCGACCCCCTCCCCCCGTCCTGGCGTGGAGTGGATTTTGCGGGTGACTGTCGGTGAACCCGGCATTTTCGGGTTGACCACTCTTACATAAGAACCTCAGTTACACGTACTTGTACTGTGCACTTTGTATCGCAAAGTTGAGTATTCTAGCAGCCCGAGGGGGGGGTGGAGTAATGGTACGGTGCGTAATTAAAAATTTAGTAGCAGCGGTAGACATGAGAGGTTTGACCCTGCAGCTGTCTCGCGATCCGCTCTTGCCTCAGCCAGCATTGAAGGACAATTGCTGGAAGAAGTATGATACCCGGCATTCAACCCAATTCACCTATCAAAAGCAATCATTTACAGGTTCTTGTTGGTCGATGGAACGACTGTGTTTGCAGACAAACTGATTTGTGGTGCACTACCGATTTTAACCGAAGTCAGCTTCAGCATCCTCCATCTTGTGCCACTTTTTTTGTTCCTAACCCTTATGTTACATAATGTAGACTCTATTAAGAGCTAGAAACAGCGGTTCACTACCGTAGTGTTAGACTAATGTTTAGTTTTGCTTGTCCCAACTACGCCCACATGAGTACCACACCAAATATTCTCAGTGAGGCGCCACGCCTACAAGTAAGGCTCTCCAACGTCATCGCTTTTACAAACCCGAGGCTCTCATACCTCACCCCTCTATTTCCCTGAATTACATCCCAATTTTTATCATGAACCTATATATGCACCTAGGAGCCATGAGACAAACCATCCCCGCCACACTGCGACAGCGAAGTGATGCATTACATACAAAGCGCCATAACTGCCGTCAGACACCTCCTCCTCCTCCCGCTCTTCCCCTCCCCACTTCGACGACCTATTCCTCCCCAAATCGCTGGTACTGTGGGAAACCCTTTTTCTCACAAAATATGCACCTCAGACAAACCACGTCAACAAGATCCCCGCAAGCGCACCTGGCACCAGCATATTCCCCCTCCCTGCTTTCTTCTACCGGTATTACCATGCCATACTTGAGTATATGATGTCTGCCGCAAAACAATATTGCCAAGTGCCTAATCATTGTAGATCACTCGAGCGGATTACGGGCCGCACTGAGATTCCCCCGCTTGGATCCTCCAAAGCCCTTTATAATCCCATGATTCAAGTACAAGGGTCGGAACCCAGTTATCGGAACAGACAGGGATATATTTGGTTGTTTAACCTTGAACAACCACCGGTATTTCATAACATCCCACCGGACCCTGTAAATTTGCGAAGGTGTGGTACGGTAGTCCCTGATGCGGATCAGATCGGGTTAGGTGCCCTCGGGATTGTAATGCTGTTGGTTGCGCATAGACTACCGTATGCCTGGATTGACGGTCAGCCTACTAAATACCGTAGATAGGAATGGGATTATTGGACCCCTGTTTAAAGCGAGCGATGGAGGGGCCGATGGCGAGGTCATGCACGGAGGAATGGAAGTGACGTTTGGAGTAGAGCGCGAGCATGATGGTGCACAACACTGCGCATGTTTTAAGGTCGCAAGAAAGTAAAGTTGTGTGTTAGTAGGCCTAGCTTCTGGCAGTCGTCCCCGCGGAATCTAGTGCTTGTGAAGCCATCTGCCACCCCAGATTGTCGGAGTTGTTGGTGCGACGATAAGCTGTGCCTCTTGGGCTCCAAGGAGGATAGATTGGGTTGGACTTTATTCATGCGGCGTGCCCCGGTCGTAGAACGTCGACGGACTACGCCTGCTGGATTGAAGCTCATGGCGGTACGGTATATTCACTCGTACACAGAGAGTCGAAATTGGGTACATACGGGCTGGTGATACGGTTGGTCGTGGTGGTCCCTTTGGCGGGGGACCTCTCTGGATGCTGTTCCGTCATAGAATTGGGTGGGGGGCTGACTTAACTTTAGGTTCAAGATGCCAGGATGCTGCGCCTGTCGTTACTGACGTGTAAATAGTGACACAGCATTTACGTTCTAGAAGAGACTGTTTCTCTTCTCTGCTCCCTTGCTCCTTTGTTTCCTCTCCTCTCCTCTCGTTGTTTTTCTTTTTTTTGTTGGCGGGGGGCTTCTCTTATCGGGGTTGTGTGAGTCAAGGTTGATACACCCTTCTACGAAAATTGCACCATATGGGGGGAGGTTTCAAGGTCAAAGGATGATTTTTCGGCAAAGAACGGTCAAGCAATTGGTACTAGACTATCAGTTTACTTACTATACGATTACGGTACTAAGGGTCGGAAACAACTAACCGGAACAAATAAGGATATATTGGGCTGGGTAACCTCACGAAACCGTTCTATAACTTTCTTGCGGGACCTGCCCATTAACGGTTAACACAACAAAATAGCCTGATGCAACTCCCGGTGTTTGCTCGTGCGTCCGATACCAGTAAGTTATTTACAGGTATATATTTGGCTGGTCCACCTTGAATAATTGTTCAATAACTTCTTACCGGACCCAGTGCGCCAAGTATACTTTACACGAAACAGCTAAATGGGCTGGATAACTAAGCACCAGTATTATACCGGTATCGTTTCTCTGGAACTTTTGTAGATTTTGAAAACCCATTGCTTGTCGGAGGCGGCCGTGGTTTCACTCGTGTGCTGTTTAAGGTCTTGCTCATCCCTGGTAAGCGGGACCATCTGCCCGCATCCACCCTCAAGTTCAAAAAAGTCTCTGCTGGCCGGATCATCACAGTCTTCTCCCGGCAATTGAGAGGGCGAAGTTCCCCAACGGGCTATTGCATCAGTTAGGTGTTTCTCTTTCAGGTAGGAGTTGGAGTCGTCATCTGTATCGTGCTGTAGTTATCGTCATTTCAATCGCCTTGCCAGATGAGCATCTGAGGCTCTATCTTTCTTTCTTTCTTTCTTTTTTTCACCGAGTGGGGGGTATCCAATTCCACACATTTTATGTTTGTTGTCAAGCTGAGAACTGTGGACTGTGTTGTCGGATAATTCAGGTAGTAGCAATGTAAGCCAGCCCACGATAGTCTGGCCCACTTATTACGGTACCTAACAGGGTCTTGCTGATTGTCCTTCCCATTGAATATGTTGGGAATATACCCGAGTAGGTATCGTATCTGCGATGAATGCACCACTAGCACAAGGACCGAACGACAGACGCAAGGGGCCACCACCCAAGGAAAGTCCACCAGATGACATTGTGAAAACCGTCCCTACTGTAGCCCTCGCCTGAGCTGCAGGGCTACAGTAGGGCGATTGGAGGGGAACTAAAACACAGGATCTGGATGTTGTGTTTACGGGGTAACTTAGGGGGAGGGTAGGGAGGGTTTGTGCTGACCGGGTTGAGGTTTGTGGAGAGAGGGGAGGCTTACGGTCTGAGAGGAGCTTGTCTCTCTCCCTCCGACCCCCCCGTGAATTACCGTGAGTGGAGGAGGCTTCTCCATAGGTTAATCACGTTATTTGGGGGCGTCCCTCAACCAGGTCACTGGCCTATGAGGAATGTTGATATTGAAGGGACCGATGTGCGGTACTCGTACAGGAAATTCTATTATTCTTACCGTAGATCGGTATGTGGTTTTTTTATCTCCCTCCACTTGAGCAGGCCACCAATAGGTTTGATCGCGGGAGGGTTGAGATCGATGGGCATGTTCGAGTGTATTTACGGTACTGCATCTCGTTGTTCTAACACGACCAGCCGGGACTAATCACGTCCAATGAAAGGCTATGCTCGCAGTCTAATTACTGTATAATACAAGATTGATTGAATGTAAAAGATGATCATATCTTCTAGGAAATTCAATACCAATAGTGCGCCAACTAGGATAGTACCTGGCTTCGATGCCCCATAAATCAGATGCACGCGGAGAAATGGAAGGAAATTGAGGAAAGAAGAAATCGAAACGTCAGCAAACACCTACGTGTTCTTCGTCTGCTGGAGTAGTCAGAGAAGAAGACTCGTGATCCTCGGAGGAATGACATCTTGCTGCTTGCCGGGGCTTTTTTATTTGATTTTATTTGTGCTGAGATATTCTTCTTTGGGCCATGTTAGACTACCGGTAGCTGCCCACTTGGGTATCAGGTAGGGATGGGGCTGTCCATGGCAGACTGGATGTTTCGTCACATCTTCCTTGGCGATAGAGTTCTTGGCAAGGGGCATCAGTAAAGGCGTGGTATCTTTGCTGGGGCTGCCGTGATTTTTCCTTTTCCCCTTGAGGCTGGGGATAAGTTATGGATTTGTGGGGAAAAAGGTGGGTGATTAGTTGTGGCTAGGAGGCAGGTACCAGAGCTCGAGATTATTATTTTTTTTGGTTCTTCAACCCCCAATTCCAAAGTGTCGTCATTCCCACAAAAAATCCTGCCTAAGACTGCAAAATTGCATCACTGCAACATCCTCCCCTCCCCCTCTCCATTTGGCGGAAAGCCTGGTGTTTCTCAGGACAGCAGGAAACACCTGCAGCCCCCAACTATCAAGGAAATCAGCTCTCTGTGTCATCATGGAATCTTCACGCGAAGATGGGTATATAAAGGCCCTGTCCCAAGATGGCTGACTCGACTTTCGATAATGATCACGGTCGCATCCTCCTGCAATCAACCACCAGCTTCCTCCTAGGAATACCTACTTCGCTTTTTTGTGCTGCAACCATTTTTCTCTCACCCGATTGAGCCATTCACCTCTAGGCTACCGGTACTCTAGCAAAAAAGCAAAGGAGAAAGTAACATGTAAGTAGGCGGGTTTTTTCTTATCCCAGATGCATTACGAGTACATCAAATCAAGCATTCCATATCGTGTGGGCGAAATATAGCCAAACACGGAAATATCGAATCAGTGCCCAGTATGAATGGTCCACTATCACTTTTTTATTTGTTGCTAACACACACTTTTTCTACCACAGACCGAAAAACATATTCGACAAGTTTGCTCTGTTACCTTTCTCGGACCGCCGCATAACTTTGCTGTTCGCCCAACCCCGCTTTTCTCTCGAGGAGCTTGTTTAAAACCCCTCTTCCCTTACCAAAAAGTCCTGGTTTTCCTTCGCTCCAGAAACCCGCCAAAGGATCCTTTATTCTATCTTTTTCAGAGTCCCCAAAGAGGAGTCTAAACATGGCAAGGTACACTACCGCAGACCCCTACATGGGAGAAAGAGACCGACAATATCTCTCAGATCGTGCTCTTGATAGTCAGATGGCTGTATACTCACCCGATCCTCCTTACACTAGTACCATGGCTACCCCATACGCTGGCTACGGAAACCCGCATACTTCTTCGGGTGCCCTTATACGCAGCCCTCTTGTTGAAGAAGCCGTTGTCGAACATGAACATCATCACGTCCATCACCACATCGATCATGGTAAATACTTCCTTCTATCTACTCTTGATATTTGAATCATCGTGTTGATTTTCGGTAGGCAATGTAGCTGTAGGCGCTGCAGTTGCCGTCAGGCCCCGTGTTGGACGCGAATACTCCTATGACGACCTTTACGACCGTGAACGTAGATATGGCAGCGGTCTGAGCTTGGGCAGCCTTGGCCACCACAACCACGGCCATCGCCATCGCCACCCCGGGGTCACCGGGGGCCGGTTTGCTCGATCAGATATCGATCTCAACCTAGACGCATCATATCATCGTCGACGGAACAGCATCTATGATGATAGAGAATCCGAACTTGCAATTATTGATGTTCCTGCTGGAACTCGTCGAGTGACCGTTGACATGGGTCGGGAGGCTGATATCAACTGGAGACGGGATAACGGCGTTCGAAGATCAAGGGGATTAGGCAGTGAGCTCTGGACTGAGATCACCAAGGATCTTGTCACCAGAGAAGCTATTGAGTATTGCGGATACGCGTACGAAGAAACTGAGTTCTTCTACTATATATTCGAGTACCTGCATCGTGACCAGATCAACGAGTTGGTGGATATTACCCACGATATTCGCAGACGTACGTTTTAATTCATAGAGAGGTCCGAGTGATCTATAGTGCTAACTCCCAATAGAACGTGTTCGGGACCTTGAATATGATTCGATTGCCGGAGGCCATTCTCGAATGGACAGGCGGCTTGACTGGGACCGCGAAGAGACCCGCACCGAAATCATTATTGAGGGGGGGGGGCGCCGTTCCGGGGGTCGCCGTCACAACCGCTACTACTATTAGACGCTTCCCCTGAGCGCTCCATCGCGTGTAGTACTCGATCAACTTAACGACGTGACGACCTAGATTGGTGTTTTCCTTTTGGTGTTTCGTCCGAGGACTTTTTTTTTCTTTTCCCCACAAATGTTTCCTTTTGCATCTCACCTCTCAAGACCCTCAATTGTTTTCTTTTTCCTTTAACGGCTGCGCTTGTTCCTGGACTTAATGTCATGCCCGATTGATATGTTGTGAATGGATATCTGATGGGTTTGATGTATTTCCTCTTTTTCTTCCTTTTTTAACGACTCCCCTTTTTCTTGCCTCAACATTCTTTCCCTTCTATCCTATAATGATCTTGTAACTGATAGTGGACATGTGATGACGGCGTTTGGAATATGAGAGAGAGAGCACATCCTTATCTTCTGTAACTGGAATGTGGGGGAGGAAATGGGTTAAATCTTCGTGGAGCCTCTTACATCTTCGTTCGCAATAAACTTTTTGTTTCTGGTACAAGCAAAGTCATTACTATGCTTCAGTATGAGCGAGATCTAACACCATGTTCTCGAGCGAGGCTGCAGGATGGGTTGCAGACGCAGGCTGAATTTTCGTGCTTCCGCCTGTGCTGGTATTATTGTGCTCTTGACTCGTTGGTTGAAACGAATACGGGGCGTGAGCTCTGGGGTGTGTAACCTGGCTAACTGGGGATGGTAGGGTTTAAACCTTCAACCCAACTACCGGTAGCCTTTTTATGGATCGCCTTGGCGAGGAAGACAAGCCGTTGCAAGAAAGCCTTGGTTGTTTGAATTTCCAGCCGACGTCATGTCGATTGATCCATAGCGGTAGTCGTTCTGACAACTCAGTCAGAGAAATAACACTTATGATACTTCTAATCAACCTAGAAGAACCCACCCATGTGCAGGATCAGTACCATCGGACTACCTTTACTCGAGCACAATCTCTCATCCAGCGCTTGGTAGCCTGGTCGTGTGCGAGCACTATATAATAGTATTCTGCCCGAGTACCCGTGCCGGTATCGGTAAGGCGAATCCATCGCACAGCGCGCTTTCTTGACCGCCCCGGGTTCTTTCTAATTGCTCCTTTTCTCCTCCCCTCATTCTCGCAGAGAATAATCCTAGAGCTGTTTTATTACCAAACAAATAGCCCGCATACTTGCCCCATACCTTAATAAGCTTGCTCCCTTATCACACATTACCAACTCTTTCAACTCTCTGGCAACAGCCACATTCATCACGATGGACGATAAAATACACCTTTACCTCATTACCTTCAATTGTGCCATGCTTCGCCAGGATGTCGCGACCCTTTCTTCGCATCTCCTCTCTGGGCTCGAATCCTCGCTGCTCAAACCAGACTTGATAGTTCTCTCACTGCAAGAGATAGCCCCGCTCCACGCTGCCTTTCTAGGCGGGCCAGCCCTGGCAGGATATTTCGAAACATTCTCGACGGCTGTGATAACTGCTACAAGAAAGCAGTTGGATGAAGACTACGCTCTGGTAGCGAAGAGTAATGTCGGGTTGACGGGGATTATGGTGTTCGCGAGGAGCCCGGCGAGAGTTGGGGAGATACGGTACGCTGGTGTTGGAGTAGGATTATGCGAGATGGGGAATAAAGGGGGTGTCGGAGCCAAGGTTTATTACAATGTTAAGGATGGAGACGCCAATGGGGGCAGTGATGAGAAGACGGTTGAGATCAATTTCTTAGCTGTGCATCTTGCTCCGGACGAAAAGAATGTCCATCTACGGAACGAAAATTGGGGCACGATTGTGCGGGAACTTGTTTTCGATATTGCGGGAAGGGGGGGTGCTGTGCCAGAGATCGGACCGTCCTCTACCGAGAGTTTAATATCTTCTCAACCGAATCCAACGCTTTGCTCAGGATTATATTCGCCTACGGCTCATCTCTTCGTTCTTGGAGATCTCAACTATCGTACCGCAGACTCCAGACCCGTCGGCCCGGAATTTATTGTATTCCCACAACCGGATGATCCTCCATCGTCGAATAAACACTACTCAAACCTCCTCGAACATGATCAGCTCACTCCGCAAAGGAAGGCAGACAAAACACTACATGGCTTAGAGGAAGCTCCGATTACCTTCCCACCTACATATAAATACCACATTTCAAAAACCTCGCCAGACGACCACAGCTGGAATTGGACACCATTTCGATGGCCGAGTTGGACGGACAGGATACTTTATCTTCCGTCAGAGAGCCTTCAGGTTCATAAGTACACCTCTATCCAGGAAATCAGGTCCTCGGACCATCGGCCTGTTGTTGCACACGTATCTATTCCAACCGAGCCTCTGAATGCTTGTGACAGATGGAGGGTTCGGCCACCATACCAACCTAATGTCAAGGGATGGAGACCTGCTCGGGATGCGGCTAGGAGGAGAGAGGTCGTTGTAGGGTACCTGGCGTATTTCTTGGGAACTTGGGCGGGCTGGGGCGCTCTTGCTGTGGTTATTGCCGGAGGATTGAGTGGCTGGTGGGTGCTTAGAGAGTTGATTGTTCGTCGAGTCTAGTGAGTGTAATATTAGTGAGTTTGGTGTTTTTTTTCGCTTGTATTAGAAGAGTTTTACCAGAGACTAGGGAGGTCGTGGAGAACTTAATACTTCGATTGAGACCAACGGCGATTGAGGGAACGTGAATAGTGTATCCTAGACGAGGAATGTATTACCCCATCTACCATGATGCCTACCCGTAACGAGTTAGAACGTAGTACATTACATTTGAATGTACCGTATCTGCTGCGCCTTACTTGCCGGCATCAAGTTCTCACGTGAATCAAGCGACTTTCCACATGGCAGACACCTCATCACGCCAATAACTTTCCCTCGGAAGATAACACTGATAATCCCGTAATCGAATCCCAGTTGGACAACATTCAAGTTTATTTCTGCACTTTTTTTATCAGCAAGGAGATCACCCATAATATCCCATCGAGGCACTTTTGTTGTAAGATTCTTCCAACGCCGAAAAATTCTACAGCACTCTACTCGAACACTTCACTCGTATAATACCAAAACCGCACTTCCAATTGACACGCAAAAATACCGCAGGCGAGTCGGGGCTTCCAGGACATGGGTGAAGCAGGGAACTTGTGTAAGTTATATCACTGGTGAGAAAAAGGATAGGGATTATAGTTTCAGTGCTACAGTTGTGCTACAGATGCTCAGTATGTGTTGTGTAGAGGGAGGGGGTCTTACTTTTAGGTAGGTGTGGTGAGGGGTTGTTACTTGAGCTTGGGTTCCATCAGCGCCGCCACAGGTATCTACGGACCTTAATACTTTGGTGGAGTACTCTCCTGGGAACTCTGATTCACTGCTTTATGGTAAGGTTGGGGAATTTTGTAAGTTCTTCTCGCTGGTGGCCTAATGTTACCGGCCAACTGGGGGTTTGGGAAGGCGCCGTCCGTTGAGGTGGTGCAGGTCGAGGTACTGCAGCAATGCTTGCCCTCAGCAAACAGACAGGTACTCCTCTCCCGGGGGCAACGATGAGAAGGGGATTCCTCTAGGAGGAAAAACTGTAACCGTTCCGATGGCAAGATCTTTCTAAGGCTTTTTGAGTGATCCTAGGGGGATACCCTGGGGGCATTACTCTGATCCAGACTTGGGCTCTCGGAATCGAATACTTTTTCTCACAAAAAGTGCTAACTGGATCATTGTAAACTCTTCCCTAAGGATCTTCGATGAATCGAGGGTTCACAGACTTTCAAGTGAGTCCCATTCCTAAAGGTCTAAACTATACTTATTTCGTTCATAGTAATGAGTACTCATATTCTTTCGTCTATTCATCTTATGTTACCTTTCCAAAGGCAAACATCCACCGGGTTGGGGTTTCCCGAACATAACTTGGACCACCACCGGTGGAATATCAAATGCTAGTGGATATGGAATTACGAGGTTGGGATTCTGGCCGATCAGACATCTGAAGTGGTAAAGCCGTCCAATAGGAGATGTTTTTTTCTCTAGGGCCACTTAAGGTGTCCGGTTGTGTCTACCAACGGGCGCCTTAGATAACCGCAGGCACTAGAGCTCCTAGACCACTCGCTCAACTATGCGTTAACAATCCACATCTCTTATGGCATTCCCGGAAAAGGCTTACCGAAGGTATTGAGTTACACTAGTTATACCTGAGGACCGCAGACCGTCAATTCCCCACCATCAAGAGATCATTACTACTTTACGATCTGACTAGATTAACGGACATAGTCATACTCCGGTAACCTTGACTCTGCAGACTAATAAGTTCTGGGCCGCCCGATATCTGTGCATCGGATTAATGTTCGCTCCGGGCGCCAGGAGGATATTTGGGGTCGCCGATGCTAGTCATGTGGCTCGCGAGGGCCCATCGAAGGCTCATCGCTGTGACCGAGAAGAAAGCCCCGCTTCTAATGAGGATAATTCATCTTAACTTTGTCGGTAGCATGCCCCTCAAGTCGTTGACACGCAGTACAGCATGAGAACTAATTACAAATTACCACAAAACTACGCCACAGAATTATCCATCAAAAGATGAATAATAATGAGCTTGAAGCTGGGAGGATGTTTCGACATCCCCTTTAGACCGGGGCTTATCAAAACAGAATCCCGGTGCCCCGACCAGAATTGGTGGTCTTGTGTGATGCGATTGCAGGTTCCTAGGCGCTTACAGGATGGTATCGGGGGCCACCGTATGGCAGGGACGTCGCATGCATTAGAAATTAACCAAAATATTTGGGATTCATCAGAACTAGAGGTGTTTATTTCACCCTCATGATATATGAGGGTTAAGCATACGCAGCCTCTAATTTCTGGACTCTATTCTTGCTGGAGAAATGACAGCCTTCTAAAACCTGTCTGAGGTAGAGCACAGGCGATATGCTCCCATAGTGCACACAAGATATGATGCATGTGGGGCACCTACCAGTATTGTTTATACTATGCATTCACATCGATTCAGCATAGCCTCCCTCTCAGGATTCAGAACAGGAATCAATGCTTCTAAGAGCAGATGTTATTACGATATTCCAGGAGCATACCGGCATTCGAGCGCCTGAATACTATCTAGCGGCAACATCAGCGCAAGTACTGGTACTGGTACCCGGGACACACTTTCATACATGACAGGGATTGTCGACAAAAAATAATAATCCCTGTCTTGCAAGAAAAGATCTCTCCTGGTACTTGTACCAGGTGGCCGGTATATATATGATGAAATCGCCAGACCGGTCTTGCTGGTAACACAATAAATATCGGCGGATATCACACCTGGGTGTTGGGACAAGTGAGCCTTACGCTCGGACGGCTAGAATTCCCCTCTTTGGATAAGTGGGAGGGATCACCGCGAAAAAAATAGGCTTCTAGCCCTCACGCAGACAAAAGGAAAGATACGGTACATTAGGCCATACAAGTGCACTAGGAGAGGCAACCCCAGCACCCCAGTGTGAGGTTCAGTTATTTCGGTGTTATGGTAGCACTGTTTAACACCACTAAATTACTCGTTTAACTAATATTTAGATATTCTTTACTTAATGTTGATATTAATAACCCGGAGACCTGAGGATAATGCAACGAAAAACAGCCAAAAAAAGCGACCTTGACAGCGAAATTCACCCCCTCAAAAACCCTTACGAATATGAGAAACATGTTCTTGGGTAACTGAAGCACTGCCAACCGATCTATAATCTCAGCCTTTTGATAGGCTCACTGGTTTCGTGGGTACTCCGGGTTACCAGTGTCGTTAATCTCACCACTAGTATCTTTGTACTTGTATCTGGTATACCGGTAAGGCATCAGAAAACGAGTTTTTTGGTTTTTTTTGCTAGCCGTGGTTCTGTAGCAACAGCCGTATTTCCGGATACTTGTCGCGAGATACAAGTAGGGATGTTAAGACAAAAAACTGTTGTGAGTCCACCAGTGGTTAGTTATTCCCTACTTAACCCTGCTCTGAGAATCTCTTAGCCAATGTCCCATTCATCCTGGTTTGATGCGTCCGTGCTAGTGCTTTCTAAAAGGCAGTTCAAGTCAGGACAGCCTTGTGGATGGTATATCGAGTGGTTATTGCACGAGCCACTACTCCCTATCTTTGGAAATCATAGTCGAATAAAAGGGAACTCCTGTCTACTCAGCTACTCATTATTCAGCACTGCCATGCACATACGATCTCGGACGTCCGGAACTGACCAAAGCTGAACACCCGAGGCTCCTATCTTCTCTCTCTTGTCTACACGTGCCCTACAGGTTCCCAATCCATATTATATACCATTGCTCACAATCAAAGTGCACAAAACTTGAGGCGTGGGTCGATGAGAAGCCACGGAGCGAGCGCTGCACGAACTGATGTCAGCGAGTGCTCGCAGCCCCTGGATTGTGCACGCGCACAATCCCTGGCGCTCTTGTTGATAAACGCAGAACTAGCTGAGAAACGGAGACTGGAAACGCTCCTCGAGTGACAATGCCTGATCCGGGCTTTGATGTATGACCCCCTCCTTTCAACTTTTAGATTTGTCCCTTCAATCCATAGTGCGAGGAACCTTGAGGAAACAGTTTATCTATCATAACCCAACCCTTTTTCCGTTTACACGCGCGCCTCAGTTAGCGCTTTCTGGAATTCCCCCGCGCAAGCAATTTCAGCCAGGTATCAAATATTTCAACGTTTTTAAACCGTACCACAAATGCATAAGGCGGGGGAAAGAGTGCTTTGAGTCTATTGGGATTTTGTTTGCACGGCTCCATTAGCGTGCTGACTGTGCCAAGCCTCGCAAGGCTTTGAGTGCTCACCATGACCCTTATGTTCATACGGTAGCCTTGTAGGACCATGAGCAAATACCGCTCAAATGGGGCACGAGCTGTCAAATGCTACAGTATTGGTATGCGATTCGCCGGATACCCAGTGCATTTCGTCTCAATCAAGCCTTTTTATGTGTCATTACAAGTAGTATGCCGGTATGAGGCTTTGGCGTGGAGGTGGTGAAGGTGAAGTATGATATATTGCCAATGCTAAAATCCTTTAGATAGAAGCTGACTTGATCAACTCTGTAGAACTGGCCGCCTTATATGATGGTAGCTCCGTCAGAGGATCTTGCATTATTCACCGCCCGAGACGCTTAGGCATCACGAGGTTTTTCCTTCTAGGTTTAGAGCGCGGAGGGATTAGGGCTCGAGGGCTGAAGAGACGGCCTACCTCTGATGCGTTCATGGCCATTTCCAGGGCCCCTACCACCAATCGCCCTACATAAACGTTGAACCGAGGATAACCATTTTGCCCTACAATATGCAGCATCATAGTGGAGGCATTGCTCCGCACCTTTCGGCTGTTCCCAGAGCTTTCTCTGGAATCTAGAGCGCCGAGCAGGATGATTGGAAAAGAGCTTGATCCAACCACGTTAGCACACCCAATCAAGTTCTTTGCTAAGCCACTGCGAGGGAAGTTGTGGGGCGTGGGATTTTCGACCATGACCTAGTGAACTTTCATCTCTTGTAAACCCGGCGTGTAGACTATTAGACTAAGTCCAGGGAAGCTGTGGCATAGGCTCGGTTGGGGAGGCTGAAGCTGTGGGGCTCCCGAGGCCCGTTCCAGAGTCCGATAGCAAAATGGGCCGGCCCGATGCCGTTACATGAAGTCTTCAGACTATAGCTCCCTCCTAGATATCATACCTGTCCTCTTCTTTCAGGCCAATCGTCAGATACAGCCCCGATGAACACTTCTCTCTGCGCTTATCTAAAACGATAGAGCTTCGGCACTTAAGTAGTCTTCGTAAGAAATCACCCTCCGACACAAACCGACCTGCCAACCGTCAACGCCCTTTGCCGAGAGCCTTGTTTATGGTGAGTTTCTGAGAAGCTCCGAGGCCGCCAATCTCCGCCCCAAGGCCGTGTAATTCTCTAGGACTTGGAGCTCTTGAAAGTACAGTGATAGGTGCCGGTACAGTGTGATAGAGTTGCTAGCCCCTAACCTATTATTCCGGAAGCGCCAACGTGTGAATAGCTGACAGGTCCTATCGTTAGCATAAAACGTCCCCCACAATTACTGCACTCGGCGTCCGTCATCTGAACTGCTAATATTAGTGTTTTAATGAGTTGCTGCTGCGATGCCTCTTCGGCCCGCATTTACACGGCAATCGACTGATACCAACGGTGCGTATTTCTTGGCACCCGGGGGGACATCCACGACCGCAACATTGGACGGATCACCGCTGAATCTCAACTAACATAGGAATTGCGCAGGTATCATATCCAGATCTTTCCAGAACGCGAATTCACTCTAGCACGAAAAACTAGCAACGCAGTTTCTACATTGCACAAATATCTGCTGCGGTCGGTATTCTATTTGTTTGTTTATCATCTTGTGCGAGTACAGTGCACGAGAAGCCACACCCGGCTAGAGGCACATGGGGGTTCAACACCACTTCTATTATACCTTCTTCATACAGGAGGGCTGAGAGATCCTTGAATGAGAACTATAGTACAGGATGTACGTCAACCGGGTTCTTAAGAATGAGATCCGCACCGCCCCGGTCGGGGGTGTGATAATCCCTATTGCATCAGAGAAGTCGGCTGCCTAGCTAAAGCTCATTTCTTCCTGGAGCTTCGATAATTCTTCCCCGACGCTTTAACCCGACTGTATAATTATTTGGGGCTACAGAGATCCTTTCGCCCGGACCGATATGCTTCGCTCAGTGGCTATTGTTTGTTCGAGAGGAGCACTCCTCTCAGGGGGGAGAGAGGGCTTACACCCGGGGTGCACTTGGAGCTTGCAAAATGACTGGAATATAGTTAGGTAATTCCATCTGCTGCATGCATGGATTAGGAGGCTGCATAGATCTAGAACATGGCGTCTATTACCGGGTTCGGAGATGTTTCCTAGCCCTATATATCGACCATTCTAATGCAGGAACAGGCAGGTTCTGTATTACGCCGGAGCTTCCCTCTCTCTTTGAGCCTTTCCCCCGTCCCTTCCTTTTACAACTCAAAGGGCTGCAATATGGGATTTCTCTTTGGCTACCTTCCTACACATCGTCAGTTGACTCGGAGTATCACGCAGGCTACTAGACACCACTACATCGCAGCACCGCCTCTGCATCTCTCATCGCATCCACCGCATACCAGGTTCTATTCGAGATGAGAGGGACTATCCGCCCCGCTTCTCCTCACATCTGATATTCCCAAGAGAGCGGATGCTACTGCAACCCCGTTACCCTAAAGGCCATTCCCACTGGGTTGAAAAAGAAAAAAAGAAAAAGAAAAAGAAATGAGTGGGAAGTGGCTTGGCCCGTGCGAGCCGGGCGTCTGGAACCTTGAGAACTCCAATACTCTTGATGGTGGGAGAAAGGTCACGCTTCCCACTCCCTGAGAGAGACAGGCACTGGTGCCCTGCTAGTAGTATCACCTGGAGAGGGATACTTAAATCCTCTGTTTTCCCCCTTTGAGAGGTCTAGTCCATCACGAATTCAATATTCCAACTCAAAGAGATCTGAGAGCGCCCAAAACCCCAAACATCTGCCAGCAAACCAGCCTTCAATCACTCATTCCCCTGAAAGTCCCTTGTCCCTCTTCTGTTATCGTCATTCCTCCTCTCCCTCTCCTCCACTACTATCTCCTTTTCTCACCCTTCTAAAAACATCCACCTACCTATTCCACAAAATCCTAAACATCCTTGTTTTTTTTTTTTAAAAAAAAAGACATCCACTTTCGAGGAGAGAATCGAATAAAAGCGACGTCGCACCGCCTTCACCACTGCTATGTCTTCAAGAAATAATATTCCCTGCGACATCTGCAAAGGCCACAAACTCACTGTTCCCTCCCGCATAAATCGTCCTAGTGGTTGCTACTGTCCCCAAAACGACGAGACCAAGGCGATTTGGATCTGCCACAAGTGCCGCGATGAGGGGAGAGCCGGCTGGTTCATGACCGTGGATATAAATCCCAAGTGTCCGGAGTGTCAACACGAGAAGTGCGAGAGTTGCACCATCGAAAGGAGTGGATAAGTGGCCGCGGGTGGCCCCGTCCCCACCGCTTTAGCTCCCTCCTAGGTGATCGGGGTGTGCGCTATTCGGGGTCTAGTGAGGGTAAACGGGTGCTGGGGGGTTTGGGGGGTTCGAGGCTTAGAGAGTGTCTTTTCTAAAAAGAAATTAAGAGCGAGAAAGGGGAAGGGAAAGAAAATCCAAAGGGAAAGGGAAAGACTGAAGGAAAAAGCCCAACGAAAAGGGGCAACAAAAAATGGGGGTTCAAAATCCTAGATTGGTCATAGAAGGGTACAAATTTTTGGTGTTTGGCTGTCTGAAAAATGGGAGTTTTGTGCTGGGCGGTTTGTTCTTGGTCTGAATTATGCATCCGGGAGTCAATCATCTCTTCTTTTTATTTTATTTTTCTCTTGGTTTACGCTCCTTACTCCATGAAGTCGTTGGTCGTTCACTCATGGAGGAAAGGGGTGCTAGGGGCGGGATCTTTGAACTTTAGTTGTTTTATTACAAGAATAAACTAGTCTTTATTACGGCTGGGCAATAATTCTGCCGTGAGCGATGGTGTAGTTTCCACATTTTAGGATATCGAGGTATATCGTAGCTAGAGCACAAGTTGCGATAGTTCGGTGCATGGTTAGCCCTAGAGAAAAAGTAGGTCCAAGTATGATACCTCCAGAAGGCGGGAAACCTCGGTATCATAATCGATTCGCTATCCACGGATAAATCTCCGAGAATCCTGGATAGCACCTCGCCCCCCTAGAAATCCAAGACGGGGCTGAAACAAAAAAAACAGAGGCAAGGCAGAAAGAAGAGTGATATCATATGAAGGAATCCATAAAGTTGGACCCCAGCGCGTCAAGCAAAACATGGCTGTGAGCTCTGAGCACTTGACATCCAACCCCCCCAAGGCATCAACATAGCTTAGCAGATATATCCTGAGTTCACTTTCCTCCGCCACCACTCTCCCCCTTCCTGACAGTTGGAGAAGAAGAAGTTCTTCCTTCGAGAAAGGCAGGGCGATGGCAAAGTTAAAAAAAGAGCTCCGGTGACTCCCAACAACTAACATAGAAGGGCCTTCCGCACTGGTACAGTAATAGTAGTAGGGGAATAGAGGTGATGTGCGGCGAGTAGAGTAACCCTCCCACTACTAATGTCAACACCCAAAAAAAAAAAAAAAAAAACGAAATATATTATTATAAACTCGTGCAGTAGAGCATCGAGAGGTGTGATGATATCAACTACCGTTATTCCCATTTCTAATATATACTTGCAGAAACTCGTTGGTGTTACCTCCCTAGTAAGGTTTAGTGTTTTTTTTCCTTTCTTCTTTCCTTTTCTTTCCTTCTTTATTTCCCCGCGCCTTCCCACTCTGGGGGCTGGGTCCAGTAGCTAGCTAGCTAGCTAGCTCTGTTTATGCTGTGCTCATCGGTCATTAAAGTTTCAACAGTACCACCGGTATTCAGGCAGCCAGCCAGCCAGCGAACGTATCATGTGTGAATACTAATACAGAATACAAGTCGAACGAACCAGTCAACCCAATCACCTTTTTGCCTTTTGTCAGCTACATAACCATACCATAGCGTCACGTTACACCACCGAGAGCCCTAGTGGCGAAATTCAAACGTCCGGGACAACACAAAGTCCCACGAATCAAAGCAACTACCGATACTGTGTGTACTACAATATCAGGCCCCCTCCCTCGCATGATACCGAGGAGCAAGCAAGCAAGCATACGTATGCCGGAAACGATAGCCGGGAAAATCACAAGATCCATTTACCCCGGATAAAAACTAATGGGTAATCTAACTGTGCGTGTGCGTGTGTGTGGCTATGTATTCGAATACCGGGTATTGGTATCATATCATACCATGAAATCTACTATCTCTAGCAGCAAGCCCTGTAATCCAATCCCAGGGCTTGGAGGAGCCAAAAAGCACCCCCCCCCCGGGCGCCCGAGATGGATTAGTTATATATCATATCATAGCATTTTGCTGATAGGGCGCTAAATTAGCATAAGATTCGCCCATACCGTAGGTTGAACTTGTCGAGTTGGCTAAACCCATCTTGGGCTGAGGGGCTTGGTAGTGATGATGATGATCTGGTATTGGATATATTTTTTTTCTTTTCTTCAAGAGCTTGTTACGGGAAAACCTTGTTTTCCTTTTCGTTTCCTACGGTAGGTCGGTCTGTCGGTCGATTCAGTCGGTTCCTTTCTTCATACTCTATCCTACACTGTAATGCACCTCCGTACTGATATGATATATACGATCGTATAACCTAACTGACAGTAACCTACCGTAACCACACATACACCGATCAAGCCGGCCCCCCCATTCCCCCCCCCACACACACACACATCTCCCCGGTACGGCCCGTCCCGCTGCCAAAAACAGTACGATACGATACGTAAGATCGAGCTCCCATACAATCGAGCCCCATACATACTGAATCTACGTGATCACCCCCACCCCCCTCTTTCTTCTTCCCTTTTTTAAGAACTGGGGTACACCCGGCGGATCACTACTATCGCCCGTTTATTTTATTTTATTTCACCCTCCTCAGCCCGACTATTCTTCTTCTTCCGCAATAAGTGGAGGAGGAAGGGAAGATGGGATAAACTACTATTATACCCCCACCTTGTTTATTTCCCCTTTTTTCCCCTATTTTTCCTTCCACTCTGTAGCCCTGCTTTTTTTTTTTTTTTTTGCTGGGTGGATTGCCTAGTTGCTTACTTGCCTGGAAGGTTGGGAGGTGGGGGGGGGATATATAGACAAATACTTTTTGTACTAGTACGCGTTCAAGTAATTATGTAACACAGAAAAACGTCTGAAAAGAGAAGGTGGGAAACAAAGGACCCAACGTGTATGTCAGTCATGAGACATCACTCGGTGGCTTTGGTCTCCCACTCTGCGCCTTCCGCGTTGTTAACTTACTGTTTGTAGTTTACAGTATGTAATGCATGGTATATGATAGGTAGCGCTTTTTTTTCTTTTCTTTTCTTCTTTCTCGGCGGTGCCTACCGGTACGCCAGGAACCTTTTTTTCTTTTTCTTTTTTCTTCTTCTTCTTCCAAATACCGGTATTTATTTTGCCTCCGTTTTTTTGGGGGGGGAATGCGGTAATGATAATGGTAATATCATAGTAATAATAATACGCGCGCCGGTGTCGTTTGTTGTTCTTATTGTTGTCGTTGTCCTGCTGAATGAGTGAGTGAGTGAGTGCCTTTCCTCTCCTTTGCTTATGCAGGCGCCGGAAGGATAACCACGGCAGTTGAAAGTGCCTGCCTGCCTGACGATGCGGAAGGGGAAAAGAAAAGAAAAGAAAAGCTCGCCGTCGATGATTCCTCAAGGGAAACGTGTTCTTGCTGGCTATTTTTTTTTTTTTTTTTCAGCGCTGTGACGATTCTTGGATGTGAGGCGACAGTAATTGTCATCGCTCGGTCGACCGGTTCGGTAGGCGGGAAGGAGCGAAGGGGGGAAGGAAGGAAGGAAGGCTTCTTGAGGTGAGATTTTGGTTTGCTGGCTGTGCGACCGTGCTTCTGCCCGTTCCTTTTTTTTCTTTTTTCCTTTCTTTATTTTCTAGGTTTGCCATACCGATAGTCTAAGCTTTTCTGTTTTTATTATTATTGTTGTTTTTTATGGTGGGGTATTGCTGTATCGGGTGTACGAGTACTGGCCTGAGTACCGGTAACTTATGTATACTGTAGTCTATACTTGTACCCTGCAAGATACTCGAGTAATTTGGGTGAGACAGATTCCTTATTCCCAGGGAATGAGTTAATCTCACTTACCACGTTGTTGTCAACTGACGAAATGTTCCCGGCGGGGCTAATCTTTCTTTTCTTTTCTTTTTTCTCTCCCCCCTCCCTCCTGGGCCTGCTGGGATAGTGGAACTTTGAGGGATGGATCGCGATATGACCTGCCCGTTGTTTGTTGGTCTTACTTGTTGCTTTATTGGTATCACGAATTATTCGCTGTTTTATCGAGGGATTTTCTTTCGGCTGAAGGTCGCGGTTTAAGGTTGTCTCTTTTGGGAATAATATTATATATCTTGGTAATGTAACCCGTGTTCCACTCACTACTATAATTAGAAAGTATTGTTTTTTTCCTTCCCCTGTCACGGATTCGGTTTTAAGGTTTTGTGGTAAGCAAGCAATTGTTGATAGCCGTCAACAATATTTTATTATGAGTACCGGTAATTAGGTTGACGCCTAACTCATCGCCCCGAAAACCAACTCCTTCGGGGCAGAAATGAGCGTAAGAAAATGAATGAAAGAAAAAGAAGAACAAGACACCACCCAGCCATGATCGCAAGAAGAAAGAGATCTGTTCAGAGGCAAAGGAAAAAGAGAAATCTCTACCATTTTAAGTGAAAAAAATGTGAAAGAAAGATTAAACGGTCCACTCTGGTCCCAATGCCGACTTCCTCAAACCCCACCCCAAAGTGCAAGCCCCAAAGCCACCGCCCCAAAACTGTCCAGAGATTCAAAGGGTTCTCTTTTAGGCCAATCACTCTCCGTTAGGCCTAATGGGGTAGACGGGGCATCGCTCGCATCTAATATGACCGTTTGCGCATGCGAGGTGTAGGTTCACTAGCATAGCGATTTCGCCACAGCCAGGTACGCAGCAGTCCCAATACAATTCTGTTGCTGATGACGTCTGGCTTAGTGGCATAGCTCCCCCTCGCGTCTGGCTGGGACCGCCCCTACTCTGTCGACCAGTGGATCGTGGAAGTGTGTCGTCGATGTGCTCTTGGGGGTGGGGAGAGCCCACCGTGTGTGAAGAGTGGGTTGATGTGGGTGAGGCCATTCTCGTAGGGGGGCTTCGTCTCTGGAATGTCTAGTGATGGTTAGTTGTCGTTGAAGGACGCCTGCTAGAAGGATGGTCTACGCCTGTACGCAGAAGCCAACCAAATGCAAGGTGGCTAGGATCTTGACTTACTTGATCCATTCCAGAACGAGAGTTAGAAGCGAGGTTGTTGGTGTCCATCTTAAGTTCCTCGACTTGGGTCTTGAGAAAAAGAGGGGATATTGTTTGGGAACTAAGGATTTGGTTGAGAGGGAATGTCCGATATTCGTGTTGTGAGATCAATTGCGAGGGTAGACTGTGATGGCCGGATGTGAGAGTGGATTCAAGAGAGTCGAGACGGAAGCTATATAGCCTTCAGTGTATTAGTTAAATAAAGAGATCATCGCCTGAGGCTCTTTCTGTAAAGTCTCACCTCCGTCAGGAACCCACTCCCCACTCCCCGCACACAGTGTTCTCTTCAAATTCGCCTTACTTTACATAAACGGTAGAGGCAACGTTGGGGTAGGGGCGGGCGGTGAGTAGGTTTAGCGGAGATTCTTCCCTTTCCTAACACCTAATTTCATACGGAGGATGTCGAGAGCTCCAAGAGGGATGACATATTCGGGCACGAGACAGTCGCACAAACCCCCGGCTTTTTCGCTGGGTGACCCAATGTGTGAAGGGGAGGATTCGCACAAAGCACTTGAATGAGTCCTCCCTCCTCCAAGCTGAGCTGATTAGAGCGGAGGTAGAGTAGGGGAGAAGGCACCCTATCGAAGGCTAGACGTTGTACCCGCCAATCACCCTTCCTAATCATAAATCCACCACCACCATTGGTTGGTGTCTCAACCCTAGGGATTCTGACCTGTGCCCAAATGCTCTAGGAGTAAGGCAGGGCATGATTGGGGGCCCCGGTAGCGCTTAGGCCTAGCCCCATTCTCAGTGTATACGCTGGGAATAAACGGGCAATATCAGAGTGGGGAGGGAGAGGGCAGGCCCTCTGGTGTCACTCCATTGATAGTTCTGGTCCTGTGAGCCCCTGCCCTCCGCCGGCTGCTGAGTGAGGCACAGTGGAGCCTTGGTGCTTGGCCTGGCATGGTGCGGCGCCCATCGGAGCCGCTACCATTCCTGGGCGAAGGGGAAGGGCCGCGCCACAGATGGCCTCCTCGCGACCCTGGGGAGTACCAACACTGTAGCATTGGTTGCTTGTGTCCAGTACACAAAATGCCCTCAGAGGGCAAAGTCCCCTATGTAGTAGAGGTTGTTCGTCAAAGGAGGTGGAGTAAAATAGAGACGAATTATCCTTCATGGTAGGATAGTCCTTCACAAGAATCCCTCAAAATGTGCCCCAATATCTTCTTGAGGACTGATAGCCGAACCTGTGAGCATCATCAACTGTCACGCATAAAGTTTTGGTCAATGAGGGCGCGTAGTGGAATTAGGGCAAGACTTTCACCTGGAACAGGAAGAGTGGTGGTTTTTCTTCATTGTCATTCTCGAATTTCGGACACTGCGCGGTGGTTACAGAGATGGAAGAAGTTGGCAGCAACGGCTTCTAGTGATAGATACCTCTGGCCCTCAAAGGCACCTGCGTCGCCAAGGACAAAACGTGCGCAGCCTTGTTTTGTAACCTACTCCCACTGGCTCTAGCAGTTATGCAACGCTTTAGCACAGCGCTAATTAGACTTTCTAGCGTAGAAAAAGAACCCCCATCTTGCATATCCGTCCAAAAAGGGAAACCCCGACTCTTTCAATACTGAATCTCTCCTAGAAACAGAGAAGAAAATTAATAAGCTTGTATATTATGCACTACTAAACGTTAAGTCACTTTACTGAGAATTCGAGACCCCCATAGGCATCACGCTCTCCCAGTTTTTTCTTCTCTAGGTCCCGAGAATGGCGCAGAATTATCAGATCAGGAAGGTGTATTAACCAACCGCCATATCGCCATGAAAGGCGAGCACCGAACGAATAGAATGGAATCGACGGTATTGCCGTTCCTGCATTGCGGCTCTTCAAACATCGGATCAGGGCACTAAGGAGGTTATCGATTTGCCATCTTCGGCAATCTTTCTTTCAGAATCTTGGGAGATCTGAGGATAGTAGGGATTTAGTGCATACAGTGCCGTTGGTACTTTACCCAAACCCCAGGAACCCCGACTCTCCCGTCTGGCTGAATGTACAGCCCTAGGGCAATCGATGCTACTAGCACCCATCCACCGTTAGCACATTAAAATTATGACTGAAGATAATCTTAGACCCCAAGCGACGCGGTGTAGTACCGGAAAACTGTAGTACCCGATGCGTTGTTCGCTCTCCAAGCATTGTGGCGGTATCTACTGCGGTCTCCATATCCCACTTCCCACCTTCAAACTCCCGATGTCAGCCTTAATTGGGTGAATATTTTCATATCTCTTCGGGTATGATACCGGTATGCCTAGTAATTAGGTTTTCCCACCAACAATAGTGGAAAGCAGCTTTGAGAAACCATAAGACGCTTCCTACGGTGGTGAGCCCTTTACCCCGCCGATCATAATTTTGGGTAACTCCGCCAATTATCTTGCGTAATACCAATCACACCCCACCCTACCTGTGGGTCAAAGAGTTAGAATATGAGTAAATTGGAGAATTCTCGCTGTCACTCAGTGCTGAACCTACACAAGGTTTGGAGTATAAGATTCTCTGACTGGACAGGAGTGGGAGAAGGGATCACTTGACTAAAGTGCGTTCACTTATTCCCGACCAGTAGCACCCCCAGGAGGGCGTAATTCACTACGTTCAGTATAGCCTTGGGCCGCCAGAACTTCGGAGATAGTACTATCTCTAGTCTAGTTCCCATTGCCATATGGCTCGTTTACTCGAGGGCAAATAGCCCTTTTTCAGCTTCATGGAGCCGATATCTCTCGGCCGTGGGTGCTGCATTGCAGCAATGTTCACGGAGGGTGTCCAGTAAACCTTAAGATCTACCCGGTCGCTCGAGTAAACTTTCCTCATAGTTGCCCGGGGCGGGGAGAGGAGCGAGGCCCCCTGCGCTGCTGGGAGTATGATAAGGAATCTGCTTTACTACTTCCCGACATGGAACTAAGGCTTAATGTCAGCCGGGACTATGTAGAACCCTTAGCCAGCGCCCTATTCAATATTGCAGAAATTCTTACCGTTACATGCTGGAATAGCGCTCTGTTCAGCAATGGAAAGTATGGATACTTATCCGAGGCAAGTACCGGTATCCGAAAACGAGGGATTGAGGATTTGTATGGACGCTCAGATATGTACTAATCTTTTGCGATATATTTTGTGATTCCCCGTTTTGGGATAGTCCCCGCGTGGGACAAGCACCAAACCCCATTTTATCCCCCACCTCCCAATCTAAAGAAGCTAAGAATAGCAGTCTGGGAAAGACTAGACAAGACTAGACAAGAATCAGCGTGGGGATTCGCTTTCTGGGGCACTGTGAGACACCATAACTCGAAGGGCTTTCGACATTCCGGTTGCTCCCCCCGCTTGAATGAGGCAGAAGTGCACAGTAACCCGATTTACATTTGACAAAAAAAACCACAGACAGGTTTCAAAAACCGTGCAACTCCCCAGGGAGTGGGCGGTACTGAGTCAAACCTGCCAAATTCGAAGGTTATGTTTAGTAGTCCCGGGAAATCAACTGACTAGTTTGTCCATCAAACTGGTGCGATGTATCCTTACGTAAAATGTGGTGGCAGATATTTAGTCGATCAATATAGCAACTGGTGCACGCAATTAATATTTGACACTGGAGCTTCTGCTAGGTGTCTCCTAGCAGTATCTGAGCCGCCTTTGGCTTTATATGTATTCAGAAATCCCTTATGAAGCCTTTCTTTAAGCATCTTTCAACAGTACTTGATAGAGCTGGTATCAGATATTCATGAAGACTAGAGTGCACTTTTCTGGCTTGGCTAGGTCTTGGAGGCCAATATCATTGTACCATTATGTCAGGGTTTGATGGTATGCCTTGTTAGACTTTCTGGCAAGATGATGGGTACAGTTGTCAAGAATTTTCCCCATCTAGTTGGGAGGATTTTTGTTATGGTCCTCTGGCATCGTAGGAAAAAACTCCTGGGAGCAGTAGGAAGGCGATTCGATTGCTTCCCAATCTAACTTTCAAGAACGGTCGCTTGCGCTTTCTCAATTCCTGATAAGCGCCTGGTAATAGTTTCACCTGGTTGCAGTGATGTGGAGCGATAGTGAAGTTGTGATCAGCTCCGTTGTACAACAGCGACCCCACTAAAAAATTTGGCCTAGTACTCGAGTATTTTAATAGTACCAATTCCTACACGTCCTGAGGCGCGATCCGGCTGGAGCTGCAAAAAGAGTTAACTCTCCCGAAATCTCTCTCTTTCAGCCGACCCAACTTGTAGGGCCGAGAACACTCACCAGCCTTGTGGAGAAATCTATCATACTTACGATCGGGCCTCGGGAGGTTGGGGCTAAGGTCAGCTAAGAAAGCATGTAGGCTTCTGGCTCGTGTGTAGTATCGAGTGATATGCCGTGCGAGATCCTGTGTATGTAAACTACCGGTACCTTAGAACAGGTAATACCTGGCTCGTAACATAGTAATGGTGTGCCATGTCACTCTCTGAGCCTTGCTACATGCGGCATCTGAATACTATTGTGTGGCGCCGCCTTGATGTAAACAAAGCCCAGCGGAAGATGGCTAGCCTCACGAGTGCAACAGAAACGGGTTAGGTCATCCCCGCAGCCACGATAGAAAATTGCAACTTGATATCGTTCCGGCAGATACTCCAGTAAAATAGTAGGAGTCAGACACCCTCCGAAATGTGAGACAGTCTCATTGAGTTGTGATTTGGCATTGGAACTAAAGCTGTCACTTCCAGAATGTCACCTGCACAGCCTCCGCTGCATGTCTGTCAACTGCGGGGACAGCGAACAAACTAAGCTACCCCTATCCTTATTTTTTCTTCCACGAAATCATCAGGTGAAAGCATATGAATAGAAGATAAGAGAGATAGAGAGTATTAGGTGTGGAATAGGGGGACTGTATCTCCGGCAAGAAAGACTCTCTAAGGTACCATCAAGATACCGCTCTAAGCTTGCCCTAGTAGGGACGAAATGCCATGAGGGAGTATGTCTTCTCACCACAGGTTAAGGAGGATCCGACCCTCCGTGGACCCTATAACAAGTTTCCCTTCTAAGAAGGCGATACCGAGACCTGATATGTTTGTGCGTTGGTTAGATTACTTTATTTGTGGTTCAACCTTGAGCTTCCGGCTCACCTACCAGGAAAAGTATGTTAACGACTCTGGACGCAAGTCTTCAGGCTCCATGAGTCGTTAAATTGCACACGCATAGCTTGACACCTCGGATAGGGTCTGAAAATGAAAGTCCGCAATACTGTACTTGTATCACCTCACATGTTCAGCAGGCAGTGCGTTGGATTGGGGTGCTTGGGGCGTTCCACCCGGCCCAGTGACTACAGGTGAACGAGATCCGGAGAAATGGTTTGTAAGCTAGATGAGGCTGAGGAAATATCATAGCAGTACCGGTACCTAGGGCCAGCAAGGCCTCACTCGCGACCTCCGCTATCGGCATTTGCTCCCTGCAGTGTTCTTGTTCATTGCAATGTTTTCGGTCGCTCAGGTGTTTTTCATGTAGATTTTCCCTCATCGCTTACGTTCTGCCAGCCAATTTCTTGAGGCTGCCGCGTTTTTGGTTTGAAAAGAGGGGAGCACTCCAAGCAAGTAGGGAAAAAGCGTAATGTGGCATCCTGGCAGGGCAGCGACCTTACTACGGTAGATGATCTAGATAGCATCGGATTTTTTTGGAGGACAGCATCATACATGATCAGATTCGATACCGGTCCGCCTTTAGCCTTCACGTGCCGGTAAGTTATGGGACCGAAAGGAGAGTAGTGTGGGGGGATAGCTCGGAAGGCGGGTTATGGCAAGTCCCGAGTATGATACAAGGCATCGGTTGGAGCTTTGATCACCCTAGGGTTTTGCAATAAGCGACAAAGTTCCGATCAATGGTTCGGAAACCAAGTACGGGCAAGGTGCCAGGGCCAGGTATAGGGAGTTATCATAACAAGATCGGTCCGGTAAGAAGTTATGGAACAATTATTTGAGGTTAGCCAGCCAAGCATATCTCTGTATCTTCCGGTTAATGGGTTCCTGCCGTGCTCGCCCGCCTTTGCCAAGGATTCCTCCACAAGCAGATATTTTGCTGGAGGCATTCTTTGTGAGGAAGCGTGAGCACTTTAACCTAAGTTACTGTCCTGGTAGCCCTACCCTATTCCACCAGAGTGGGTAGCAGCACGCAGGCACTCTCGCAGGGCTCTTTACCTAACACATCGCTTAATTTCCTTCACGTGACCTTACGTAGATGACCTAAGAATCCGATCTAAAAAAAACCCTCTCCAAGATCGCCTTTCAACCCAAACCTCCGACTCCCCCTGTTTTACTCCCGTCGGCACTACATTCTAGCGACCAAAATTTTAGTTAAGGGTTTGGCACGCTCTTTCCCCACTCTCTATTCCCTCCTACACGGCTTGGCCAGCCTGTAACGACATGGGCAACGGGTGGCTGAAAGCTAAGGAAGTCAGGGGGCCGAGCAAACATGCACTCAACCGCTGGGTTTCTTACACAATGCCCGTGATCATGGCGGGCCTTGTGGGTTTTGCAACGTGGGTTTTTGTCGCGCTAGTTTGTGGTCAGTTATGATACCGTTATGTTTCTCCGAGTTTGTGGGATGAACCTTTGGGTTGCGTGCATTTCCACTAACCGACCCTAAACAGTGAACCATCTTCTAATAGGCCAGGGACGAAAGGGGACAGCTATCGCACTTCTAATCATTTACTTCGTCTTATTTTCCCTAATGTCATCGGCGTACTTGAGGGTTGTATGGGTTGTCAGCGCCAGTCCCGGCTTTATTACCAAGCAGTCGGCTGATCCGGAGGACGAGAAATTTCCGGGCAGTGTTGAGAGTCGCAGTGATGCAGAGATAGGGCTAGGGGGGGTTCAGGCAGAAGGATTGCGAAGGGAAGAAGAAACCATACAGCCACCAGAACCTATGGCCATTGCAGGGAGTCCTCCGGAAAACGAGACGGAATCTCTCCCCAACCCTTTCCAATCTGGGCCGGGGCCCGCCCTTCGCCCTGAAATCGCAGCTCAACCCACAAATGGCTCTTCTACTTTGTCGTTCCCCACCTCCTCAAACCCTCCGCTTCGGTCACCAGCTGGGCAGGGTGTGTTTCCTGACAATGCGCTTGGGAGCAGACCCTATTACACCTATGGACCACCTCGCCCCCGAACAAGTTCTGGATACCGAAACCTGGATGAGTGGTTCCAGCGGGATGCATTCGTTTGTGAGAACGACGGGCTCCCTAGATGGTGTGTTCATTGTCAGCTCTGGAAACCAGATCGGTCACATCATTGTAGTGAACTACAGAGATGTGTTTGGAGAATGGATCACTTTTGCCCTTGGTTAGTTACGCCTTAATTCCGATATATGGATCCCCCACACCTTTGCACAGGTTCATGTACTGATTCTAGGGTTACTTCCAAGGGTTGGCGGGGTTGTTGCCGAACCTTCCTACAAGTTTTTTTACCAAATGGTTTTCTACGGAGCTCTATATTGCCTTTTCCTTATCATATCGATCGCTGTAATTTTCCGGCAGCAAATTAATGACAATGGTAACCAAGACGCTCGATGGGCTGCTTGCTTGGCATTGTAAAATCCCTCTCAAGTCGTCTTCACCTTATTAGGTTTCCTAATGTGTTTTCTTTAGAGCTTCTGTATTCGGCTTATTCACAGGCGTAATGGCCGGCTCAACAACCCAACTTGTTTATCGGAATGTCTCAACAATTGATAGCTTAAATTACAAGACCAAGGTTTATCAGCTAGCGCTACATGATCCAAATGCTCCTCAGACACCACCTCCTGGACAGCAAATACCGGCGGTCATGCCGGCTAGGGTATGGCTACCGCGAGAGCCAGGCCCAGGCCAAACGCAGAGGTGTTTTGCTATTGTTAGTACGCAGCCAGGGGACAATCCCTGGAGGCTTGCAAGTACGTTGGAGAATTTTAAGGAAGTACTAGGCTACAGTTTTTGGGATTGGTGGCTACCAATCAAAAGAAGCCCATTAGAGGCAAAGAAGAGCGGCGAGGGTTGGTACCGCTGGAATGAGGAGCTTTTGGCTAGGCTTAAACACCAGGCTGGAATTGCCCAACCTTCAGTCAAGAGCAATTGAGAATATTGCTCAACCACGCAATGGAGGATATCGCCTGAGATATCAGAGAATGGGTAACCACCAACGCGTATGACCTCTATACTCCTTTTCCTAGGATCCTGTTTCAGGCGGTTGCAACATAATTTCGGAGCGTTTGTATTTGGGTCGGGAGGCATGCATTTCCTTTTTTATTCATTTTTAGAGCGGGGGAGTTCTTGTACTCCATAATTCCGTATTGCAATGGTTATTAGTACTGTATGGAGTTGCGTTTTTGTGGTGAGGTTAGAGGGATTAGGGAGCGGTGAGGGAGTGGTGAGGGCGCGAACATCCCTGGCCCGAGCCTTTTTGTTAGATTGGATGGATGGATGCACAGTACATACGTGCTTGTAGTTGTCAGTGTAGTTTTTAGTCTCAAATGTAATGTTATAGTTACTAGGTTGTCCGTTTGCTCAATCTGAACCCCATGGGCACGGACCGTGCGTCGCTTGTTCGCACCGCGAACCGAGTTGCTCTGCCACGCAGATGATGACCCTTCCTAAGTCGCACTGCCGGTTTTCTTTCATGACCCGAAATCATTGGCTGAGGGGCGGAGCCCAATAAGCACCACCTCTAAGAATGCAGGCCTTCTTTACCATTGCTACCCTAGCGGTGGGTGAGGTGCCATTCAAAGCCAACCCATCATAGGCGGGTGTCGTCGGGCAGTGGCTCAAGCAAATTGGAAAAAATCGCTCGGAAACATAGCCTGTAATCACGCGGGCGAGTAAAAGGGGCACCGGGGGATGGTGACTAGTAAGAGAGTGAGCATCATGGTGAGTCACTCGAGGGTGGAGACGGGTATCGTAGAAATCGGCTATCGGTGACGGAGCAAGCTCGCAGTCACTGGCCCGGAATGTTTTTATTTTTGTTTTTGTTCCTGTTTTGAGCCCTAAGACGCTTAAACTTACTAGTAATGTATGATAGTGCTTGGAGGGGCGTTGAACCCGGGCGGGAGGGGCTTGGGGGAGGGCCAGTTTTTCCCACTTTGCACGTTAAGTGAATGAGAAAGAAAAAAAGTGAAGAAAAAAAGAAAGAAAAAGGGCTTCTGGAGCATTATCTTCGTCTCCTTTCCCCCCTCTCGGGGTAATTTCCTTCTTCCGTACCGTAAGCCAAGCCATCTGTGCACCGGGCCATGCGGGGACGCATCCAAAGAAGAAGAAAAAAGAAAAAAATGCCCGTCGAACCAACCAACCTACCGGTGGTCTTCCGGCCGCCCATCATCATCGCTGGCGACCTTGGTTGGGTTATCATACAGTAGCAGGCCTGCCTGCAAGCACGGACTTTAGAATGACGCAAAATCCTCGTCCGAGAGGGTGAGATTGCGAGGTAACTTATTACTGGTTCTGGCCCGCGAAGTGCGGCGTATATACAAGTGCCGGTGCTGTACAGTACTCGTGCGAGTAGCAAGGCGGAGCGAGCGGAGAGGTATGGTGGTGGTGGGGAAGGCACCAGCCGTTGAAATAGGAGTTGCATGCATGGGCACGTTTAGGGCTGATTTCTGGGCGGTTTGGGGGGGGGGACGAAAGTGCACTTCTGAGCATAGATATATGTATATATGGCTCGGGGCTATCCCCAACGGATCCGGATGTTGGGGGGGGGGTTTTGCTCGGGGGGAGCTTCCATTCTGAGCGTTGCGATTTTGGATAAATTGGGGGGTGGGTGGGGGGTTGTAGGATTGGTTATGTTACTTGGGAGGTTTTCAGTGAGGCGTTTTGATAGAGTTGGTTCGATCGGGGGGGGGGGGGGGGGGGCCTTAATTCATCCTAGAAACATGTTCGGTTCCTTTGCCTTGTTTTCATTTTTGTTAGGTCTTGTGAGGGCTTTCGACACTGGGGCTGACAAAGGGCTGTCTTGGCATGGTATTTATTGTCAGCACTGAGCAACGGACCGAGGAAAATAACGTTTTGTGTGCATGATGGTGATGGGGGCAAATCCTCCTGACGATGCCTTGGTATAGTGCATGACAAATAAAGAGTGTCGGAGAGGAGGAGGAGGAGGAGCCAGTGATCGCACGCGGGAAGTGAGTCGTGACTGCTGCACAGGCCAGGGGGGGACCAACATCCTCTCGGGATCAGAAATTATAGGGCTCTCACCAGCCACTCGTGAATAAGTGAAAAAGTGACTTTTCCTTTCCTTCCGATTCCACCCTCCGGGCGCGGCCAGAGGTTGAGATTTATCTCGCCCCTTGAGTAGTTTCGCCGTTGACGGAGTACTGTACGTTCCCGTGCCTGGGCACGAACTCGGATGACCGAGCGCTGAGGGATTAGCAGGTAACGTAGTAATTTAGAGGGGACATCTGACCGGGCTTTTGGGTGCAATGTTCGCCGTCCCCTCCATTGCATGCCTGAGAAGTTCCCATACTAAATTCGTTCTTTTATTTCCTATGGGTAGTAATGGCTAGTCCTCAAGCTTCAGAATCCTTGAGTATCCCATCGCAATCACCCGCATCCATGCCTGAGTACTGCTGACTATAGCCTGCTGGTTGAATGACAGGAGTGAATCTTCCAGCTTCCATCTTAGAGTTCGTGTGTGTCTGATTGCTCGGCAGATTTTTTTTCTCCCGTGAATTGCATCCACTAAACCGCGAGGTTGAGATATTGAAGATAGAATAGGATCCGATACTCGATCGCAGGCCCACATCTGAACTGCCAGTCGGGATAGAACTCACCAAAGGATATTAGGTTGGACAGTCAGTTTCTTTATGTGAAGATATTGGATTATATTGGCTTGGCCGTTGGCGCCTGTCGGATTACCTTTGAGCATGTAGGCAAATCCCGCCTGCTTCCCTCACATTCCATCCCTCCAGGCGTGGGACACCAATTTTGGAGACGTTCAGATACTTGTAGCTCGTTAACTTAGACGATGTTCCTACTACTTCTTGGGGCCCTCATGCTTCTTTTTCTTCTTCTTCTCCCTTGGACTTACAGTTCCTTCCCGCCTGAAAAATTTTCATCATATTTACCGTTCATTATTAGGCGCCCCTGGCGTTTCCTTCCCCTTCTAATAATGTCAAATTTTAAGGGGAACAAGTATATTCCATTCCATCCTCAACCGGCATATCTGTCGGTTTTGTAGTCTATCGAGTGCCTGGCGTTCCCAGGAAGCAACCCGCAGACACAGGCGAGAGCTCTAACCAGTGGCCGGAAGTTCACACTAGCGCAAGCGCCACGCCTGTTGTCCCTTGAAAGACCGAATCCCCGCATCGTGGTAGCCCATGGGAAACCATTCCGGGCGCCTAGACTACTTACTACGTTACTGGGGTATAGACGTGGGTGATTGGCCAATCGGGGGTTTCGGTGGCTTAGCCACTGCCACATATAGGAAAAGAAGAATGAGTTTGGGGTGAGAATTATTCGAACAAGCAAGGATCTTTGATACCAGCTTAACCCCTGGTGTCTATCACCCACGTTTATGCCCGAGCACTCCCAGCACGCGATCTGGGAGGGCCCTAACAAATGTTTTGGAAAATCTGGATCGTCACCGGCGCTGGCTGGGCGTTTTCTCTTTTTGAAACGAGGTTGAGACAATGTTTTAGACATTCGAGTGATATTTTATGATGTAATAAGATTCCCTTTGTGCTGTAAACACACACCATATCCGGGGCATAGCGGCCAAGGAGCTTCGGGTATATAGTAACTGCAGACCCACCCCTTCTATGTGCGAGTGCGAGGAGAAATATATTCGTACAAGGGCAAGCTAATTTTCCGGTTAACTTGAATTAACTATCCATTAGCTTTATTGGGGTTCAGGGAGATGTTTTTGCGCGGGGCAGGGATAACTAACTAACTAACTAGCAAAGTATTATAGTCCCTGTCTTGCACGAGAGCATCTCCCTGGTCCCTGTTCAAGGGTTTGAACCTGTTAACCGGATATATTCGGCTGGTCAACCTTAAATACCTGTCCGTAACCTCTTGTCTAGATTTGTACAGGGGCATGCCTGACCCGCCGACAGGGACAGGGGGGATATATGATACTTGTCTGGTTGGCCTTGGGTATAATAATTGTTCCATAACTTCTTTATAGGCCTTGTACTAGTACCCTTGAGCCTTTTTTCCTAGGGAACAGCGGCATGTTTATTTTAAAGCTTGACATATAATATCATACAACCAGAGCAATGACAGTTAACGCGCTCACACACAAACACAAGAACCCTTGAGCAGAGGAAAGCCTGCTAACTTTAACCACTACAATTTAGTTGTATCCAACTTCCCCATTCAAACTCCTGCTCCAGCTCCCCGACTCGCCAGCAGATGTTCCGGAACAACCTAAGCCTCAGATAATGCCACGAAGAGCGAAAAACTACTTTGCAAAGTATCCGTGAGCCCACCACGCAAACCGCCCGTGTTCAAAATGTTCCTGGATTCAATGAAGGCGCTGGAACGTTAGCAGGTTTGTAGAGACTCTCCCAGGGGCAAGCTACCACCGCAAGGACAGAGTCCCTAGATTCCCAACCGTTCAGCCTGTCAGTCCTGGATGCTGGATGGGTGGAGTGTGGGTCATAATCCGTCATTTTTGGGGCACCGGAAGTCTTATTCCCCGCAGGGCAAGGTCTGGGCGGACCCTGGATCCGGGTGCCCTGTGCGATCAGTAAACTCCGTTAGCCAACCTTCAGTCTCCACAGTTTCCTCTGGTCCTTTATATTGTAACACTAGAGTGTACCTCTCACAGTGGTACGCCCCATTACTCATTCATCACTCGGAATGCGTATTCTGACCGTAAACCCTAAATTAGGCATCTTAAACTTTGCCTCTCTCAATGCTTCACGACCTTATAGAATCCAGGGTATGGCTACTAGCCTAGTAACTCTTCTTGGGTTGGGGAATGCGCCTAAAGTTGCATTATTTGAGGTAGGAGGTGGGGCCCGAAAATTTTCATTTTAAAGTAGAAGGTGTATTCACACTTCTGGATTCCTGCTGGTTCATTTATTTCACTTATTTAGCTTTTATTAGAATAGATATGTAGTCGCACCCCCCCCTACCCTAGGCGGTCAAAATCCAAAGAATCTTTTTTGTTAAATCCACTGTTTATCGTACCTAAGCATAGGAAAGTCCATGGCAAGCACCCTGAGTCATGGCCTGGGCCAAAATCAAAAAATCTCTCCGGCTCTTATACTGTCTACTGGATGGAATTGGGCCAATCGGGATATAAGAGCTGCTGGTTTCCAATGGGCTGGTAGTAGGGGGAGTAGGGTGAGTGCAGTGAAGTGATTATCCCTGACCAAGAAGTATAATACGGATATCACATGCCAGCCTCCTCTGACTTTCTCTAAAAACGGGTCTGTATTTTCGAAGGCCTGGACTTTTCTAGCTTTCTCCGTGGCTGGCGACTCGAGAGAGAAGATACACAGCTTCGCAGTAGGTGCCAGAGTCCCAGTATTTTTATTGTGCTCAGAGGTCGGCCCTGTGGACAGATATACAGAGTGGGGGCACTGTTTTGCCGCCAATACGCCGGCAAATATCCGCTTCTTATCCAACAAGCGAACCAACCAAGCTAATTCCTTAGCCAGGGAATTCCAGCTACTATCTGACTAGTTTTTTGCATTTCGGGTGGATTTGATTTCTGTTGATACTGCAGAAGCGTCCTTTCAGCACTGACGGGGTCATCGATGAGCTTTTGATGTCTGTCGGGGTCTTCACAAGTAGCTTTGGAGTTTGGAACGACCACAGTCCTAGCTGGGGCGTTGAAAGGTAGGCAGGCTGGTGAAGGAATTAAAGGTGAGATCAGGTGTATAATATATACGGTCCCCGAGCCCTGCCGCGAAGATTGGCATGCTCAAATCAAGTGAGATTACAGTTCCAGTTAACCTCAAAGTAAAAGCTCTCTATTCGAGTCAGCTATGATAGCCTAAAAGAGAGCTTCGAAAACTTGGCCCGGGCGTTTGTTACAAATAAGGCGCACCTTCTTACAACAATTAGTTGAGGATGGTGGAAGAGTAGAGGTCACCGTAGAAACTCTGACAATTGGACCAAGTGCCAGTCGGTTGAATTTGCCTCCTCTGGCAAGGTTTGCTGGTTTCCTATTTCTCTCTATGTCCCTCAGAAGAGCTGAGCGGCTTCCCTCTTACTGTGTTTTTACCCCTTCTCTAGAATGGGGAATTCGAGACTGCATAACGGATAGTCCAATTATCTAGGTTTTTTTCTATAGTGTGTGTGGATCGCACGAAAATCGAGGTTTTCAAGCACTAGAAGCGTACAAATCTCCTTAGGATTGGTTCTGAAAAGTAATTTCAGATAGTCACCTACACATAAGCATAGAATATGATTTTACTAAGCCCTTAATACCCCTTACATATTGAGTGGTCCACGCTTGAAGTTGGCACTGTTGCGATATATCTTTCCTATACAAATCTCCATAAGAAGATGCATTGAAATTTGTAGTGTCAGATACTTTACTAGGCTAGAAGAATTGAGGTGGAAAATCCCCTGATTTCCCCTCCAAGTTCTCTGTGAATGAGTAAGCCTTTTCGTCCCTTTCCGGTAAGTTTTTGGCTCAGGATGGCCGAGTAATGAAGGCGCAACAGGTTTTAGCTACAGATCTGCTCCCCCTTCTGCCTCCTTTACTATCCCAGCTCATACCCCACCATGTAGTTATTTCTATAACTCGGACACCCTACTGTTCCGTGTGGTATCTGCCTCATGAGTTCTGAACGGGCCAGAACCTGCCTTGAGGCCCCTAATTCCCCCGCTCTATCAGATAGGGTGGAAACACTCTTAGACCAACACCAGCGGGTGAAATAGTCGAGCCGGGGATATTGATGGAGGGCAGCCCGAGTCATGCCATGCCAGACCTAGAGAAAGGGAAACGAAACATGGGCGAGGCCGCACTGCACCAGACGTTTATTTGTTATCATAATTCAGAAATTTTCGGAAGGTGCGGATTGCCCTTAAACCTCCCCGGCACCATCCCAATCTCACTTGAAAAGCTAAACAAGGCCCAATATGAAGAGCATAACAGAAACCTAAAAGGAATCCCCTACGAGCGAGCTTATTTGAATTAATTAGAAGTTATAAAGGAAAAAATGATGAAGAGTAGATCCCCCCCCCTTTGTGACGATTGAGAGTATGCCCGGGCTTAAGCACAATCCACACTTTCTCATTCTGCCAGTAACAGCGGAAGGAGAGAGGAGATATAAAAGGTAAACGGAATGATCAAGACTAGATGACTAAAGACGACACGGTGGTAGGGGTAAGAAGGAAGACAGGTATTTAAGGAACCTGAGCTACTGTATGGACTGGAATAATGGTGAGATGTGCTATGTAGTCTGAAATTCCCTACTTTGGGAAAAGGGCAAAAGAACACAACAAAGGGTGAGCTATTCAGCTACTCCAAGAGACAAAAAAAGCACTTAACCTTACTAGAAGAGGTAACTCTAAGGACATAGCACTTGGCCCAATTATTCGGGTCTCTGGGGTATCGTGATCATGAGTTATCACCCTACTCTCCCGGACAAGGTTCTGTCTTGATTACAGTCCAATTTGATCCAGAGGTTGTTTCACCCTCAGAACTTTTGCGTATCATACCCAAATGAGCGAGCCCTCGCCCGGAAGACGGCACCTCATCATCTAGTGAATCCTTAATCTCTAGCTCTTCTTAGGCATGCGTCCATTAGTCGCACAGGTCATCTCCGTTTGTTGCTACGAATTGGCTTGGTGGCTATCAAAGCGGCGGGGCTTCTTCTCCAGGTATTGAACTGTCTGAGTAAAGGTAAGAAATGCTTGATCCTAGTTCGAGTTTGTCCACATGAGAGTATATGCCGAACAGATGCAAGGTCTGCAGCTCAATGGTAGCACAACTCTACCATATCGCTATCCCGAACCCTGTAAAAAAAGCCCCGTGTAACCCAAGGGGCTCCCGGTTATTTGGATATGTGGGACCAGTTCAAACTCCGGGATGGTTGTTGAAATGTGCTGGTAGGCAACCTTTATATCGTTCGGTCGGGTCGAGACGGGAAGCAATTGTATTGCAAGGGATTCTCCTTTCGCATTTGTGCAACCCAGGTAGCTCTGATTTTCTGTATCGCGTTAGAGACCTTCACTGATAACTCCCTGTGAAGCCTCCTCTCAACTCAGTTCCCCCCGCATTTGCAGTAGTGTTGTACCAGTATTTCGCTATTATTTCCTCCCGGAGCTCCTCCTGTTTACCATACGGATTGGCTAGCACCGGGCGATCACGGCATATTACTATTTGTTCCAAATCTAGTTTTACCGGCCTCCGAGCATCCCTTGTCCTCTCCGCGTAAACGGAAACCTCCGCCAGTTCAGCGCGGATGGCAGCCTAAGATATAGAAACTGCGTGCCCACGCTAACCGAGGGGTGTGTGTGATGCTTGGTTACATCTAGGGTGGAATGACCCGAATCTTTTGCACTCGAATAACCGGTGCCGTAACACTCTCTAGAGTCACTCGCTCGCCGGGAAAATGAGTCAAGCTCTTAGTTGGAAACTACCGGTATGAGAATGAAGGTGTTTCTATGGATCCTGCGAGCATCCCAAAGGAGATTAAAAAACTGATGGTTGAGATCGCTGCGATGGAAGGAGAGGTGAATCGTCTTCTTGAGCCCCTCGAGAAAGTGGGGTGTCGGGAATTGGCCTCTCTCGGGGGATGATCAAGACTCTGCGGGGTCTATCTCTAACATTGAGCTTGAAAACACCCCCGGGGTCTACCCTCACGCTTGAGGGCGTCGTCCGCAGGGTAAGGGCTAAAAAGAGGGTTGAGATAACATAATGGAGGGTCAGGTGTGTGTAACATGATTCTACTCGAGTACACTATTTCCCGTTAACTTTCGGTGATTATTGGAGCACAGTAGCATTGTACACACGGCGCCCTGGTGTTTCCCTCCCATTTCTCATTTCAGTAGCGTATGATAGTTCTAATAATCAGAACTTGAGCACGTCCGGAACCATCTGCAGTATGGTATTTCAAACCACGACCAATCCCACGTCCCACACTCCCCCAGACCGTTGACCTACCGGTGTTCCTTATATGTGGGGCATCCATGAGCGCCGGAATAGGAAAATAATCTAGCGGAGACGGCAGGCTCGGAGGAAGAGCGTGCCACTGCTCTGACCAGCAGAGGAACCTGAACCCGGTACCTTCCACGCGAAAGACTCCCCACACCAAAGCGCCAGCTGAGCTATGGGTGCACAAGCCCTTAGAGGCGCAAAAACTGGCTTTTTTCAAGATGGGAGCGCAACACCACGCCTGTGTGCTAGTTTCACAATGTGCTAGCGTTGTGGTCAGTATCTCTCACCCCAGGCGAGATGATCCACGGTAGTGAGTAAAGACTTGCATCTTAGACCGTTTGTTTTGATCCCTTGCTTTGCCGACTCACCAACCAGCCTCCCCCCGGCCCCTTGAGTTTGCAAGAATAACGACCGGGGTCTCTTATAGTATGTGAATATATATGACTCGCAATGGGCGTCCTGTGGCTTTATCATTTCTTTTGCATGCCGAGAAAGAAATGGGGAGATGTGTTCTGCATCGAATCCTTCCAGGGTCTAATCCGGATTCTTTTTAAGCACCTTGTTATGAAATCCTGTATTACAGCTGTCAGTAATCAAATATATAAGGATTATTATGAGGCAGACCTACACGCTCCAGCATTCCCTAGCTCAGGTGTTGGCTGTTTGTGTGGGACCAGTCAGCACTGTCTTTGATTCGTACTCCCAACTCATTCAAAGCAATCCGTCGGAGATAGCCTGAGAATGTTTCTAGTGTAGTGGAAGCTTAAGAGGAGACCCCGAGCTTATATATTCGGCTTTCGAACTTGTTGGCCCCCGAGTGATACCACCAATAAGGTCTTCTGTGTTAAGTTACTACTTTTGTGACAGGTGCCGTTCCGAACCGCTAATAATTGGGCCACTTCCCAAGGGCCCACTAGTCTAGGTCATAGGAGCAGCTTCAGGTTAGTAGGCTACTCGAGTATCCGGCCCCATGGGCAGAAAGGTATGCTCGCTCATAGTAACCATCGGAAACCAAACCGACTTAGTAAGGTATAAAAAAAACTTATGATACCACCTCCACAAGCTCCGCCAAAACATTAACTTGGCAAGGCATCTTATGCTAGCTTTATACAAAGAGCATAAAACATTCGGGGATACAGGAACGTCTGGTAGAGGAAAGCGAGAACTGACGCCGGGAGTTTGTTTATGGCTCGAGCTACCTCTTTGAGGCTCTTTAGAGGCTCTCTCTGATCAGTAGAGTACTCTTTTGTAATGGAGCTATAGGTCGGGACGGATGCTATGTGGGTTCCGCCCAAGAGCTACATTTCCTACTTAGCCCTTAAGGCCCATACTCAACTCCACGACGCTCATGTCGAACAGCTGCGGCGCGCTTACAACAAACCGTAATACACGGGTACTTAAATCTCAGTTCTCTGCTATGTTCTTTGCTCCACCCATCTCCGTCGTGCTAAATTGGGAAATGTAGTGAAGGGAATTCCCGGGCAGCAAGTACTACGGTGTCGAATGGTACTCGGGGTTTACTCCAGTATTTGGGATGGGCCGGGCGGTACTATCTTAGCTCGATGCTTGGGCAGATTTGTCTTATGAGGTCAATCGGCTAAGGGGACCCAGGGCCCTTATGCTGGCCTGAGGTAGCCTGAAGTATACCCATTCATCTAGAGTCACTCGTATTGCATTTGGAGAAAGCGTACAGCCGGGTGAGGGCCGGCGTTTCCATTCTGCTCGGTGCCAAAGCCCACTAGATAAGGCCGTACTTGCACGGGCATCACTGGATCCATGATCAGTCTTTAGCTCTACTATTGTTCATCCATCATCCCACACAATTCCAGACTAACATACTGCACATGCATTACCCGGTGCCTAAGCAGCCCATTTGGCGAAGAGGATATCGTGCAGAGTAAATAAATTTCGACCCTGCTCCAGTGGCCTCTCACTCCTTGACAATTGGATACATCATGCCAGTTATTAAGAGAGGTTGGGAAAATTGTACTGCCCAAATCGGTCATTCGTTGTAGTTTCCTATAAGGTGACCTAGAACATTCTCTGACTTTGGCTTACGTGCTCCAAGAATATTTTCTTAACAAGTATTATAACGCCCACCCCCTCCTAGTATCCTGGGCCTACCCAAAAAATCATCCAGCAACACCCTCTGAGAATCTTCTCACCTACCTTCAACCCCAAGGTCATAGCTCCTGTCTCCCACGAAAGGTGCATGTAGCCCCACAACAGGTGGAATGCAATAAGAGAATAACAAGAACACAATCCTACTTAGATGCTCAGAAAACGTATACCGGCAACCTTCGCTTGCCCATTATAGCAGCCACATGGCGAAGTGGCTAACTTTTTTGAAGAGGATGATTGTCTGGCCGACTCCCCGACTACTAGAAGAGAACACACCCATTCCGCCATATATTGCCCCCCAAATGTCTAGCCCAATCAGCCCGCGGGTTCTGTTGGGAAACTCTGGCGGGGGGGGGCGAAATAGGGTTACCAGACCTAGGGTAATAGACTCGTGGAAGATACGGCTCAGCGCAGGCCAATGAGCTGCCCAGTTCGTACCGAACATTCGTCCGTAGCTAGCCTAGCCAAACTACGGAAGAAACCGCTGCGTATAACCCTTTGCCCTCTTTGAGCCTCTCACAGATTCGGCATCAATGATCAACTATCATAACTCCAACGACACCTCCATGCTCTCAGCTAGAGTCAACCTATAGCTAATACTTAATTGGCCACAAGAGACCCCACACTCCGAATCGCAACAAAACAGTACAGAGAGCGCCTCCTCCACGCATTCAAGCCCTCATATTGGTATAGCACAACCCTCAAGGCGAATTTCCCAACATAAGCCCCTCGCACAACCTCTTTCACATCCTTTATAGCCCTCAGACTAGGTGTCTAAGGGCAACTGCCCACCTATCCCACTAATATCATACTCCAGGGTTTTTTCGTTTACAATACGGCCACATCTCGGGGATCTCTCCAGATTCTCCAGTCGACATGGCCATGCTCCACAATTCCACCCCCAAAATCCCTATTCTATAAGTTGGAATGGGATACGAGCAATAGCCATGCAGTAGAGGACGCAGCCAAAAACTTATGACATCTCCAATTGATTGACATGAGATAATCACGAAGTCAAGATATCGAAACCACGTCTAAGCTAGAAACCACCCGAGAACGTCCGTATAGTTGTATCACATATGTGCTCTAGGAACCAAGTATTCACACTCTGTCCAAGGATCCCACGGTTAGCTGATATAAATTCTGCTCATTAGGACTATTCAAAACCGCGATGCACAGCTGGTACCACATATCACAAACACCACTCAATCTGCACCCATCTCCTGAATGACGTATTTGTTCACAAGAATCCCATCTCATAAAATGCTCTTCGAATATGCATTTGATGCGCTGTCTTCCTTTGAGGCTATGCATGCAGCTCAGATTGAGCTTTTCCTTCTTGGTAGGCGGTGTGGGGGTTCTCGTAGAATCACACAACTGGGGAATAACGCGGAGTCTCTGGAAGATCGGGCTACCACGAACAATAGATTCCCCAAAACACAAGCCCGGGGAATGGCTCTCCCTGCACAAGTCATTAACCCCACCTATGGGCTCCCTTGCCATCGCGCTTTCAACGTTTCCTCCACTGAATTCAGTTGGCGTAACATTTCGAGTGATCGATCATGACTCTCGGCCTGAAAGGGTAGGATACCAATGACGTGTTGCCTCGATGCACCAGGCGGATGGCAATATGATATTATGAGGTCCGAATATATGCAATCTATGCTTCCCCGCAAACACGAGGGAATTACCTGCGCCTTGCTGCAGGCCTGAACTCCCACTTTTATGGGGTTCAGGGGGCTGCAGTCGGCTTTGCAATGGATAACTGGGGGTACCATGCAGAACTCGGCATCGACAACCAATTGCGATGCTCGGAGTAGCCTGAAGCAAACCTAGCGGTCAGGAATCATCACTCGAAAGATTTCGAAAAGTTATTAAAATATTACCTTAAGTACAACCCTTCACTGGGTTCCTCGGCGTCCCCCTCGCGATACTCGGTAGTGCCCCTCTCGGCTTACTTTGTTTGGAGGACTGCTGGTTTATTTTAATCATTGCGGAAGGCTCAACTGCCAACGCAGAAGTTGCGGTCGACATTCAAATACTGGCTGCTGCCCGTGAATCAGTGGTCCAAAGAACGAAAGAAATTGGTGCAATAAAAGGTAGAATTGAATCCAACCAGAGGTTCCATTCAATCACATGGTGTACTCAAGTAGAGAATTGAAAAGTTGCGAATTGTTCATTCCATGTATCGTGCTGGCCCGATCACTAGGCCGCGCAGTCAGCGAGAAACCACCGGCAGTTGCGAACGGAATTCAAGCTTCCCCGCCACACGTTATCTTTAATTTCCGAAAACCAAAGGCGGTGATTGGGAAACGGGAACCATATTATGATGTAAAACATTGTTCAAAGCATCACAAATATTCCGGGCCGGCCTAAACCCAAATGTCCCCGGGGAAATGCTTGTGTGAGACAGAGGACCGGCCTCCTAGGACCGCCGCACTTTCCCCAAGGCTTGGCTGGTGGTACAATCCAGTAGGGTCATAGCTAAACCCGGCATACTGTAGTACTCGAGTAGTTTTGGTGGCTGCCGATGCTAGTGAAATGAAGTTACTCTCCTAATACCGGTATTCCTGGAAGCTTGTGTCAGCTATTTATCGTTCGCGTGAGAGGGGGGCCGCCTGTGAGGCTCTTTTGCCCCAATAATGCCCAATGAGCATCACGCAGCACCCAGCGTACTCGAGTAACTGCAGCCCCTCTTCCCCAGAAGAGGCCACCCAAGCACGAAGCTGGACTCATTACCGGAAGCACAGGTTCGGGTGCGATAGAGCAGCGGTTGATATTATCTCCTTCAACCTTCGGGGGATCGATGGATATTGTACTCGAATCTCTGGGCATAAATAAATCTCTTTCCTCCTTCCTTCTCTTGGTGTACTTATTCGGGGCCGGACTCTGGAGCTGCTATGTTCGACAATGCCTGTCAGGATGCGCTTGTCAAACCGGCCAAGATTCCATCTGGCAAATGTTTATGTGTGGCAGGCCGCGATGGCCAAATCGGGTACGCGCTGTTACCTGCAGCCTCGCCGCTTTTGCTTCACTAAATAACCCCTCACTCAGATGATTAGCATCCTCAGAGATGGCTTGGGCCAGGGTCTCCGGAATACATTACTCGTACATGAAGTGCTTGGATGAACCCCCTTTCATCAGCTCGCTCGAAGCTGGGAAGAGGGTGGCCAACTGGGACTAAATTTACTTGCATGTCGGTTATTCATACCAGCAAAAACTTAGGTTGACCTTAGTGGCAGGATTGCAATCATAATGCACGGCACCCTCGATGTAGTAGTAGGATGCTTTGGAGAGAGGATACGCTGCATGCTTGATTTTAGGGGTGGAGTGGGAGCCCCATATCATGCGTCCCCCGAAGGATATCTATGATCTATGCTGGTACCGGTGCCTCCTATCCCACGAGTGAGAGGTTGAGGAGAAGTTGAAATATTATTTTGTGGAAAGTCCTGACCGCCCCGCAGGAGTTGAAAGCTGTGGTACAAGGTCTGATAAGAGGTTATGGGACTGGTGTTTGAGGTTAGGTTGACCAGCAAAATATATCCCTGTTTGTTCCGGTTAATGGGTCCCTACAATGTCTCTCTATCCTACGGTAGTGTGCTCGTGTACATACAAGTATGGTTTAGCATCTAATTGTAAGCCCACGTCATATGATTTGAGCCTCTTCTGTTTTCAGCTCTGGGGGAGGGGGGAAACTGATAGCAGAAGCGATGGTACCGGTATCTGTTGTAGCAGCGAGACACCATAATACCCCTCATTGATTGTTCAGCCTTGGGATCCCGCGAGCCATCATCTTCTCTTCTGCTCTCCCAACACCTTCCTGTTGAATGAACCCTTTTTTTTTGTTACTTATCTCCTGTATATTTTGAGAGTTTTTTCTTTTCTTTTCTAACGGGAGCTGCTTCGCTGCGCTCCATCATCATCTTTCCCCATTATTCAAGGAAAAGCAAATTATACCCACAACCAGCCCCTTCTCCCCTCCCTAGGAAATACTCATACCCTACCCCACTCCTCCAGCCGTTTAAAAGCATCAGTGTCTCGCCAAACTCTCTTCAGGGTAGTAAACTCCCCTTCTCCCCTATTTACACTCCAGCTTCGAGATGTCGGCGTACCCTGGCAGCGGGTATACCCCAAGCTATTCATATGACGAGAGACCATCTGGACGGGATATGCTTCCCTTCTTCGTATCCGGGGAAGGAATAAAACGGCAAGTGATTCAAACCGATTTGCCTCGGTATCTAGGGAATAATTCGTATTCAAGACCAGGGCACAACCAGGTATATGGTTTCTATCTGGCTATCCTTGATGTTCCCGGTTGACTGACATATCGTCGTTTTAGGGAGTTGAGGGTTATTGGTACACCGCTTATAGGCCTCTAACAGATGTATGGAACACTCGCTCTAGTCATTTAAACAAGATTTATACATATCTAACTGTATTCCGCACAGGCCCAGATCCAGTCGCTCAAGGTGGACTCTCAAAAATGGAGCAGCGAGCGTGAGCTCATGTCTCGTCACTATCCAGGTCGTGACCCGCCTGGTAAGCTCTCTCTCTCAGGCTTTATATTCAAACACGCCGTTTTCTCGGATTAGAAGATTTTGATTTCCTTGAACAGGTTATGAACGATCTGCCACTTTCAGAGATAGCCTGCGTATCAACTCGGACGGGAGCAACCCGGACCACCCGTACCCTTCTTTCCCCCCCCCAAATCCGGCCCCACCCGCTACGAACTATCCATCGTACGGTGTTGGACCAGGGCCCGGCTACCACCAGCCCACCACTTATGGTGCACCACCAGCTCCCCCGGCCGCTGGAGGACTTCCTCCAACAGCTAATAGGGGTGACCGCTATCTATTCGTGCCAGAAGCCGGAAAATGGTGGGATCATGAGTTAAAACAATGGGTTGTGCAACCCTACAATACAGCAGAAGGGTGTGCACCTCCCCCAGCACCTGGGCCCCGGCGGGAAGACCCCCCCCCACCTGGGGAACCTGGCACCTACCCTCGCCGTCCAATGGACCCACAAGATCCCCCCCCGGAAAACCCACCGTACTATCCGCCAGGAGGATCAGGAGCACCTTCCTATTACTCACGAGATTGAGACCTTTGAGGAGACTTGACAAGCCGTCATGTGTTTTTTTTATCGGCCCCAAAGGGCCTTTGGACGCAAAAGTTACATTACCCAAGTTAACAATTCCATGATTCTACTCAGCCAACCTTGAGGGACTACCTTCATTTTTACAACACTACCACTTTCTTTCACTTTTTCTTTATTCCTACCTAGCCTAAGGCAAGGAAGGTAGTATTTGCTTTTACTCATCAATTTTCTGGCGGTGCCGGATTTCCATCTCAGCGAACTTCCTCTAACTCCAAGCGGATAATATTACTAGAAATCCGGACCCGGATTTGCCTTGGAAGAAATTTTACCATGAATGCCACTCCCGGATCAGCCATCCTTGTAACCTAGGCCCAGGAACTTTTCATTCCACCTCGGAACCATCTATGGACCCTAGGGTGCCCTGAATTCTCCTTGCCATGCTATATTGGATATCTGGTCTACGCTCGTTTGGCCAGCTTCTTTTTCCTGGATGATGGACCGAACATCCACCTGCCATTTCGTTCTTTCGCTACTTCTCAAGTTACCAACCCGTGGACACTTGGTCAAGCAAAAGGTTATGTGCGACGAAGCAGATCAAACCGGGGAGGCTACACACGATGGAGCAGGTGAAAGCCAGCCTTCAGAACTTTTTGAAGACGTGAAGTCGTGGACAGGTCGTGGATATGGACTTGTGTTTTCTTTTATACGATATATATCCTCTTTTTTTAGGCCCCCGAGGTTTCCATTAGGTTTTTTTCTGTTTCACATTTTAGGACGGCCACTTTGTTCCGGACTTTCCTCCCATCCATCGGAGGAGAGGAATCACGTATCGCACAGGTTTCAATGAAGGTTAAGTCACCAGCTGTATTTAAACTAGGATATTCTGGCACCTTGTTTCCTTTTTGTCATATTTTGTCATCCGTGCTTTTTCAAATCGGGCTCTTATTACTTTGATTCACCGTCACCCTCATCATCGTCATCATGTCTTTCGTGGAAGGTCTGCAACTCTACCCTGTACTTTTTATCACGTTCTCATTTCATTTTCACTTTTGGAGATTCCTCAAACTTGTGATTTTGTATGTTTCAAATATAACACCTGCTGTGTGATGGTGGTTCCTGTGGCTTGTTTTACCCTTGGGCCGGATGTGCGCTGCCACCAATTTTGCTCACTCTCACCTGTCTTCCTACGGTACCCGCTTGCTCGCCTTCTTGCTACCTACACACAGTACCTAGACCAGGGGTTGAAAGATCTTTACCATCGGTTACCCCCGTCAGCATTTCAGGAAGGACTAGCGAGAGAAAGAAAGGCCTGGAACCCGGTAATTGTTTTTTTCTTCTCCTTCAAACATTCCTGTATAGAGTAGCAGTGGTAGCCTTACCCCACCTACAATGATTAATCCAGAAAGAGGGGGAAAAAAAAGAACAGAGACAGCCAAAGAGGAGCAAATAAAATCAAATTCGTCGAAGGTTACACATGATAATCCTGCCCTGCTACAATCCATCCACCCATAAAACCGCATTTCCGAAACCAAGCCAGAGAAGAAATAAATAGGAACGAAAGAAACCGAAGTGAGCCAACGCGCATGCAGCAAAAATGAAGGAAACGAAAAAGAAAAAGAAAGATGGAAGGATGAAAAAGGAAAGGGGGGAAGAAGTGTAATACTGTAGTTGTAAACAGAGAGAAACGAAGTAAAAAGGGAATTTAAATGGATGGAAGGGAAGAAGGTATGGTCCGTGGACAAAATTAACCGCGCATCAACGAACATGAAAAACTCCGGCCATGACAAGAGCGCTCCCCTACCAACCCCAGTGTCATGAAAACCAATAAAAAAATTAAAAAGTCAATTCACAGTCGATATATTTGATCTGGAGAAATTTCTTTGGGGTTGGAGGTGCAGAGTGATGAGCAATGTTGCGTTGCTATCAATCGTCTGTGCGCGGTTAATTTTGTCCAGGCACCATAGAAGGAACGAGGACGAATTTGGAATTGATAGGAGGAAAAAGACTTCCCATTCGTCCTGGAAGCGGGTTTTATTCTTGAGGTTGTGATGGGTATATAATCGGAGGATGGGGGGGGGATGTATAGTTAGGTGAATGGTGTAAAGGGGAAGGAGAAAGAAAGTTGATAACACATTCATCCAACCAAAGTAGTAAAAGCAAAGCGTAATAGCAAGAAATGTATAAATCCCCAAAAGAGAAGAGAAGAGAAGCCAACTACCAGGGACCAACCCCATCGTCCTCATCCCCGTCCTCCTCCTGTCCCTGACTATTCCCACCCCCACCCCCGCCTCCGGGCCCCCCGCCAACACCAGCCCTCCTCTTCCCCCCTTTCCTCCTCTCGACAATCATCTTACTCAGCCCATCCAGACTCTTTGCCCCACGCATGCCCTCCACCTCCTCCACAGCCCTCCACGCATCCATCCCGGTCCCGATGCGCTTCATGATCTCCTCGATGATGACTTTCCGCCTAGAATAGAATTTGCGCTCTGCTTGGCTGGTGCGCCACTTGGGCCCATACCTGGTTTCCAGCGACTCGACGGAGGGCGCGCCATTTATGCCCGTTTTCCACTCCTGCCAGAGGTTCGTGACGGTGGAGAGCGTTCGAGACATCTTGTACACTGGAATAGAGCCGCCGCCGGCGCCGGGCGGGAGGGATGTGGTGGAAGTGTTGGAGGTAGATGTCGTTAGTTGCGGGGGCTGGGGTTGTTGTTGGGATTGCGACTGGGAGGGTTGCGGCTGCGGTTGGGATTGGGATTGTGAGGGTTGCGATTGTTGCGATTGGGAAGATTGCTGTTGCGGGGGGAAAGAGAGGGCTGCGATAGCCTGTAGCGGTGACTCGCTGGCGTTACTTGCATTTGAGGTTGAGGAGGATTGGTTGTGGTGGTGGTGATGGTGATGGATCGGAGGACTGTAGGGCGTTGGCGGGTTCTGGCTGTTTGGGTTCAGGCTACTGAAGGTTGGGCTGTGGTTGCTCATGTTTGAGTTTGCCGTGTTGAGGGGTGGGGGGCCTCCATTGCTGTTCCCATTGATGCCGTTGAGCAGACTGAGGCCGTTCGCCACCGAGGCTTGAGAATTTGGAGGTGTCGGGGTGTCATCGAATGTGACGATCAAGTGGACGTTGTCTTTCAGGAAGTGCTTTATCAACGGTTTTATAATTGTGTCGCCCCGGTGTGTTTTGAGTTTTGGCGTGCTGTGCGGGGGTTTGTTGAATAGGTCTCGGAGGAGGGTCACTAACGTCTGGTTTTGTAAAAAAAAGGAAAAAAAGGAAAAAAATGTTAGCGTGTCGATCGGCCAAGCTAAATTGTGGTGACGGCAATGGCTGGTGGTAGCTGTAATGGGGAAGGAGCGAGTAGAACGTATAATTCTATAGTGATGATAGCAAACTTACTTCCCAATTCTGCACCGCTGCTAGCGGTAAGGCAAATGTTTCTGATGAACCCTGTTCTTGAACCCTCATGAATGGCACGCTAGAACTACTAGCCGCCGGTGGTGGGGGTTGTTGTTGTTGCTGTTGGAGCGTTAGCTGTTGAGGCTGCTGCTGCTCCTTAACCCTACTCTGCAGCGAGAGCGGCGGCGGAGGAGGAGCAACATTAACGGGAGGAGGTAATCTGGGAGTTAGAGAAAGATTCGACGATGCCGAAGTCCTCTGGCGTTTCTGGGGCCGCTCGATATCCTCTCCCGCTGCAGCAGGCGACGAGGAGGACGATGATGGCGCCGATGGTGCCGTTTGTAGAAATGGAATGGGGGAGGAGCTATTGTTTGGCGCGTTGTTTCTGTGGAGCAGTTGTTGCGGATGCTGTATATGGCTGCTGTGGGTGTGATGGTAGTGTCCATGAGGGTGCTGTCCAGACGAAGACATTTTTCGCGGTACGTATGTTCTTGTGTGGGGCGCGGGTGGACTAATGTTTGGACCGCGGAGGGGGAGGGAAGCAAGGTGGTGGGGGGGGGGAGGGTTGATGAGGCCGGGGCGCTGAGACTGACCGTGACGGGCGGCGACGGAGACGGTGAGTTAGTATGCCGTAGGTTTAGTAAGGTAGGGTGGATGACGGTATATCGTTTATGGTGGTGGTGGTGGTGGTGGTGGTGGGAGGGTATGTTAGTGGTACGGTAGGAGGGTCTGGGTGGTAGAGCGGAGGTGATTGTGGTTGTGATGTGAGTACCGGTAGCTACACCACAGCGTGTAGGTGATAACAGTGGCAGTACAGTACAGAATGGTAGTTGGGTTCCCCCTCTTCGCGGCGGCAATAATAACCAGCGGTACAGCTACCAACAAGGCAGAACGACCTTCCTCCCGCTCTCTCTTTGCACAGTTTGTACAATATATATCGCGAACGACAATAAGGAATAAAAAAAAAAAGGTGGAGAAGTTAGTTAAGAAGCGATACTACAGCTGTCACTGTATTCTCTCTCTCTCTACCAGTATTTCCTCTCTTTGGCTCACCCTTCACTCTCTCTTCCCCAAGTCTAAAGTGGGGCAACAAGAGAGACACACGCAACGTAGCTTGCCCACCTGGCTAACCACTCGCTCACACAGATCAGATCAGATCAGATCAAGCGAGCGGACACACCGATAGAGAGACGGAGAAGAAAAAAATCAAAAAAAGGACTACTGAGGAGCCAGGATGCCCTCTAAAAGCGGAGTCGAGGAGCAACAAGTGATCGAGGTGACTGGGAGGACTGACCCAGAGCGATCGCCCACAGCCCTCTTGGCAAAGAAAATCGAATAAAAAGCGATGGAGTCGGGTTATGTAAGAAAACGAAAACAAGAGGGAAAAAGCAACAATAACTGACACCGGCGGATGTCAAGTGACCCTTTTCCTCTCCTTTCCTCTCAACGGGAGGAAGCAAGCAATGCGCTCCGGGTGAGCGAGTGGGGGGAGGGAAGCAAGTAGAAGAGAGAATATGGCTAGCAAGCGGGGGCGAAACCAAACCGGTTGGAAAAGGTAAAATAAATAAGTAAATAGATAAATGGTCGTTAAATGGCAATCGTTCACAAAAGGACAAGGAGAGTGGAAAGTTGGAGAAATGGGGAATCACCCAATTATTATTCTTATTATTATTATCATTTGTACTCTGCTGGTACTGCCTAGGACTGCTAGTATTAGACTGTTACGGTACTATATAATCCACGATCCGGACACCCGAAGCAAAAGTGAAATGAAAAAAAGAAAAGAAAAAACATTCTGGATTGATCTCCAATTAGTGTGTTAATCACCTTTTCCACGATATGGGTAGTACAGTACCGTATCTCGGGGAAATCATCATGGCAATTTCTTCTTGATGGCGGAAGGAGATCAAAAAAAAGTCACTGACCAAAGTCAAAATGTGTAGACTATACTCTGCCCCTTCACCCTGTCTCCTACATCAGGGATTTGGTTGATTGATTCAGAGGAAGGGATCTCCATCCGTCAATGTGCCCTGTCCCCGGGTCCGGGACCCGTCCTTGCTGATCGAAACATGGGTGAGCGCAGTGAACTGCAGTATGGCATGGAGTAAGTTAAGTAGGTAAGCAAAGCAGAAGAGCTCAACATGGCATTATGTTATGGTCATGCCCACGGACTACAGGGCGAGTGCAGCACAGCACAAGTTTAAATTATTCGTGCCACCGTAATCCCACGTCTCGGAGAAATGCACGAGGACTAGACGGAAGGGGAAACAAAGAAGAAAGACCGAGACTTGCTCTATTAATGTTGGAAAATCCGGTTTCTCATGATCCAATTACTGGTGGTTGACCGCATCAGATACCTCCTGTACTGGTATATGGATGTAGAGGTGAGGGTGTCACTAGCGCGTCATGTTAGAGAGATGGACCGTATGGTATAGGACACAGTGTCCAGTGTGACTGCTGAATCCATGTAGTATATTAGTACCTCTTTCTCGTAGGAGAGTTTTATGAACAACTTTTTCTCTTCAATCAAGCTATTTTACAACAATTAACTCGATTCCGAGTTCGAGTGATGGTCCGTGAATAGGTCAATATGCGGATGGAAGCAGACGTAGGAACCTTTATGGTAGTATTTCCCCTACCAACTCTCTCCCCCCTCCCCATCTCCCCCTCCCCCTCGCTGAAAATGGGGGGAGAGAACCGAGAATTGGAAATTGGAAGTTGAGATCTCTCTCTCTCTCTCTCCTGTGAATTCGAAAAACACTTTCCTATCCATCAATCCTTAGGCCGCCAGATAGAACTCGCTTACCCACCCATACTTCCTCTATTTTCCCTAAAAATCGTCAAAATCCATACGATACAGCACCCGAAATCGTGACGTGCAACAAACACCCCTATCCGACAACCTACCCAACTCTACTTTCCACATCCCATCTACGAGTAAAGCGCACCCCGTGCCAGGAGCATGGGAACACCTCGCCCAAAACGATTGGCCAGCCATGTCAACTGCTCCGTAACAATACGAGCAAAAACAGATTAAACCTCCGCTTCCAACAACCCCTCTGCTAGCGGCTATGCTTTTCACTGCAAGGCTCCACGAGATCCCAAGTGAAATAAGTCCAAGTCAAGTTAATTGTCCTGTGCTGTGCATGGTGCGTGCGTGCGTCGGGATGGATGGGGGCCAATGGGTGATCTACAACTGACTGATTGTGACGTCGCGTTGGATCGGGTCGGGGTTTAGAGTTGACTTTTGCCTTTTTTTTTTTGGTGGGATGTATGCTTGTCTTTTCGGAGTTGTTATGGTTCAGTGGTTGAATGTCTGGTTCGGAATTGGGATGCGGAGGTTAGAGTAAGGTAGGTAGATGGGGAGGGGTTTTTTTTAAGCCATTGCCTTGCTCTACTAACAGTTCATTATTGTTTCCTTTTTTGTTTTTGTTGGAAAATAATTTTTTATCTGGGTTCTCAATGTGTTGTTGTTAGTTACTGTACTCATAGTGTACCGTACTCTACCGGAAATTAGTAGAACTATCATAAAAATCTACCATTTACTGCTGTGATACTTGTGTCCCTGACACACAAGGCGAGTCAGGCCAAACCAAAAGCTTAATATAACAAACAGACATCGAGGATCTAGACTGTCCATGCATTTTATTTCCATTCCAGTTCGTCTCACCTTTCCCTTTCCCTCTCCTCTTTCTCTAAAGGGAATTACCAAAAGAATAAAAAAAACGGAATCCCGACCAATTCCTCCTGTACTTGCCATTTCAGTAACTTAATACCCTCTTCTCAGCCCTTAACACGATACCGGTAACCCATCACCACCTCATCATCATCATCATCATCATCACAACAACTCCCCCCTGTGACGGCCATCCCATCCATCCCATATCACTCCCCAAGCTACCTCCCCAATAATTTGGGAATATATAGCAGAATCCAGAAACCAACTAGTCCTCTTCTTCCACCCCCTCCCCCCCCATCTAACCTGCCCTGCATCACAGTACACAGGTCTCCCGGAGAAAAGAGGAAGAGAGGTCCCAACTCGGGCACGCACAACCGACCTCTGAAACAAAACAAGAACGGGAACGAAATAAGGTAGAAAAATAAGCTCCGTCCTCCAGCTTCCTTCTTTTCTTACTTATTTCTAGGCCGAGCAAGGGTGGATCTTCCACGCGCCTGTCTGCTTGTATTTATCGGGAGTGGTGGCATTGCGCAATTGCGGTATGCAAGTAGGTAAGTTAAGGTTGATCACTCCCTCACTCCCTCACTCACTCCCTTCCTTCCTTCTGATCGAGGGAGGGAGGGAGGGAGGGAGGAGGGGTGTCTCGTGGGGATGGACAAGGTAGTACTTTCTAGACTTGCACTTTTGGTTTTTTGATACATAGCGTGGAGGAGGGCTATAATGAGAAGGTGTACGCACACTACTTGAAGAGAGAGAGAGAAAGAGGGATGGAGTGAGAAGGAGAAGAAGAGAGGTTGGATTAAGTCGGTGTTTTTTTGTTTTTTTTCCTCCGCTGAATCACGGAGGAATAAGGCCGGTTAAGGTATTTAGTTTTGATAATAAGTCTTTCCCTTTTCTCGCATTTTGTATTTTTTTTAAAAAAATCGGGGCGCGGAGGGGGGGGGGGGGTGGAGGGGTGGTGAGGATTAATTTACGCGAATTAATTAATTAACCCCCCCCATTTACTCTTACCAGTTCTGCACGATTTCCTAGAATCCTTGGTATACCTATATCATTCCCGCACAAATAGTGCTGCTTCCACATTATTATCATACATTGCCTTCCCCCCACCTATCCACCCACCCACCCATCGAGAAAGTCAACCACCACCTCTCTCTCCCCTCCCCTCCCCTCCCCTCCGGAGTCCTCCCCATCGATATGATACCCCAATGGCAATACCACTTACTTTCTCGAAAAAAAAATCCTCCGGGTATTCCATCGTCCATCGCATCTCGCAAATCCGATCCCGCCCCACTCATCCATTCACCATCAACATTCCAACCAACCTTCACGATTCCCAGATAAGTTACATCGATGACTTGCACTAAGTTTACCCGTTCGCCATTTCCCATCTACATACAGTACTAGTACACTCGATAGATGAAATGGCACAACGCAGAACAAGTCCAATATAGCGTATCGCCGATGAAGTCGTGCAGGTCCCAAAAGAAGAAGTGCGGGTATTCTATCTAACTGCAAGAGCGGCGGGACTAACTAACCTACGGATTAGATATAGTGAAGTGGGGGAGGGAGGGAGGGAAGTGGGGTTTTCGGAAAGAAGCGGTGGGTGGATAGACAGATAGATAGATAAACCGCGATACCAATACGGAAAAAAACGACCTCTGCTCTGTCCGCGTGCAGGGTAGGCAGGCAGACGCGCGGGCGGGCGGGTGGGTGTATCACTCACTACATATCACTCGAGCATAGTGTTCAAAACGTCCCACCGCACTACTCCCCGATGATACATGCTATACCCCACCTATGTACTGTACTATACCGGTACCACCAAAACGCGAATCTCGCAAATCGGTCATCGCGGCATTTATTCCGCGGTTCTGTATATTTAACAACCATCTACAGTAGCAGCACCCGTCCGCTCAACTTTTGCTCCACTACTACTTCTATTATACTTTGTGGTAACTTTATAGTAGGTCTATGCGTTGCAATCTCCAGGTATGACACGATAAATAACAATAACAATATTATTGTTATTATTATTTATTACGCAGTTTCCTAAAGCACAATTATTCTACGCCGGTTCTTGCCTATGATAAAAGTTAGTTTTGGTTTAGTTTAGCTCAGCCAGCCCGAGTTGTTGTCATGAAGCGGTGATGGGCCATTATGCGGGTGGGGGACGTATGTATAATATAATACTTCCACTCTCTTTCTTTCCTTCTTCGAGAGGTTTAAAGCGAGGATTTGATGTTTTTTTTTTAGACCGGTGATAAGATAGTCAATAACCCTACCCCCATAGGGAAAGGGGGGGCGTTGGTTCCTTGCTAGCCTGTGCGGGCCGTCATAAGTTTCTCTGCTTGCTGCAATGGACGGATATCATCATCACATTACTTGTGATATTTGTTGGATTTTCGTTTTCATATGCTGGGTAGGGTTAAGGTTAAGGTGTTGTAATTCTAGGGTGCGTTGGGTGTTATATATCATACTGTAGGTGTCGTTATATCTAGGTTAAGTTAGGGTGGATCACTAGAGGGATGGGCAGAATGTGGATCAACTGGTCAATGCACGATCTGGCGCCAAGGGAAAGCTTAATGCGATCCCCGAGGGCTATGGTGTCATACGAGGACTACCGTATGGTGTTTACTATAGGTGTTATATAGTAGGAGGTTTAGAGACTCGGGAGATTCCCGGCGTAGGAGCAGAGGCTTCAAAGGCCCAGGATGAATAAAATAATCACAAAAAAGCCCCCCCAATGTTACAAAGACATACCTAGGTTCTATATGAGATTTATCTTACTTTTTGGACTAAATTACATGTTTTTATCTTAAATCTGCGCCAGTAACCGTAGGGACGGCAAAACCCCCACTACTAGCTGCCTCAAAGACCAAGGCGACACCACTACATATATATCATTAGCATGTGCTTCAACCCCCACAATTCAAAAGGCAAGGCATTTAAAAAGGGGAACATACTCATCACCAGCAGTAACAATCCTCTCCGGAGTCTGTACAAACCCCAATACACCACCTTCACCTTCAGCAGCATTCCCGCCAAGATGGCCCCTCCAGCATGACAATTCAGTCCCAGCGCGGACATCCCACCGCCGTACTGTGCCGTCGACACCACAACTAGTCAAAATCCACCCATCCGCCTTTACAAACTCTACTTTGACGACGGCTTCGTGGTGCCCGCCTTCCTCGCCGAGGGTTTTCCGGACTGGATATCCGCGGCCAGCATCGTAGATAACGATCTTACCGTCCACCCCTCCGGAGGCAAGCAGTGGCTGTGTAGGATGGAAACTGAGTGACTCAACGCTCTCAGTGTGTGTATGTAACGCTGCAAGGATCTGGCCTGCTTGGCCACCGCCAGTTGATCCACCGCCTCCAGCCTGCGGTCTTCCAGCGGTCCTGCGCGTCCCCGCGGCAGCTTGTGAAGTAGGCATTCCAACAACACGCATTTCCCCCGTCGCCCCACCAACAACAGCGACGGAGCCGGAGGGGCTCACAGCAACAGAGTAGAGCCCCCCCTCAATCGCAAATCGCTGGTCCGCCGCCGTCAGCGCAACGACAGACCTTCCAGTATCCACATCCCAGGCGTAGAAACTCCCATCTTCAGACACCGTCACCAGCAATTTCCCATCCGAAGTCCACACACCCGCAGTGCACGACGCCGTATGCACAGTGAATACTTGCTTAAACGTGAGTTTCCCCGTACTAGCATCGACGGAGTAGACCCACACAGAACCATCGTTCGCACCTAGTGCGAAGGCGACCTCGCTCGGGTGGGGGGATATCCAATTCACTTCTTGCACCTCCTGCGCCTCGTCCGTCATTCTCCAGTTCTGCGCGGCGTCGTAGACTTGCAGTTTCCCGTCCAGTCCCCCCGTCACAGAGAATTGACCAGCTCGTCCTAAGAATGCTGCTGCGGAGACTGAATCCTTATGTCCTGCGAGGCGAGCGACGACTTTCCCCTCCCGCGGGACTATCTTGGCTTCCTCCGGGTCGGTAGGAACCTGGTCTGGCGTCCATACGTACGCTACGTCGTCACCACCGCCGGTGAGGAATATGGATTTATCGGTTGGGTGCGCGGCGATGGAGAATATAGAATCGCCGTGTTTGTCGAAGTAGGCCTTTGCATCGTTTACCAGGCTCACTTCCATCGGCTCGTCGCCATCGCTGTCCGAGTCCATGGGTACATCGCTATCCGCATCCTCGACAACTTCTTCGGCTTCGTCCGGGTTGATTATTGTGGCTTCCTCCGGGTCCTCTGTGTGATCCGTGTTTGAGTTTGCTGCCATTTTTTTACCACTTGGAGGGGGAGGGGTGAGATAATTAGGGTGGGGTAGGTAGTCAAGTAGAGCTGGGATTTTGGGGAGGAACAGGCGGGGCAGTTGTCGATCTCCGGAGCCGCAACTTTTTTTTCTGAGAGCGCTGCCGGATTTGGTTGATTCGTGCCTAAGTATGATAAGGAAACTGTCCCTCGTTCGGATGGGTGCGATGGGTCACCTTTTTCTACCGTATCTACTATTTAAATTTTGTGGGGGAAAGGAACCCTAACCTCGATCTTCACAACTTCATAACGGAAAACCAGGGGCCCCGTCCATTTATATCCCTTGTTTAAAGAACATCACGGAAGAAATCACATCTTCACAGATTGTTCTCCCCTCTTCTCCGAGCTGGGAGGCGAATTTAGTAAGCAATGGCTTATAAATGTCGGACTTAGGACGCTGAGAAATACTGATATGATACAATGATTTGGCTGAAATCAACAGAGACAACAATTATTGTGGCAAGTACTGTTATGCGAGTGCTCGTGTGTGATATCAACTTGAATGATAGCCTCCTTTAGAGATCTGTATTGTACGGTACCTAGTACCGGTACAGTAACATATCGGGACCCCCGAATTGGGGCTTGTCTGGAATGTTATGAATTTAGGAGAGGTGGGATAACGTGCCTTGAGGGGGAGGGGGCGAGTGTACAGTAGAGCAGGAGCGACCGTCCCATACCGGTACAACCCATACAAATTAGCTACAATTTCCTGGTTTTCCCATACGGTACGGTAGGGCACTCGCTCCGGCACGTTATAGTACCACAAATGACGATAACTTCGGTGCAACTTAGAGCCTCAGCTTGCCGGCACTTGCGCCAACGAATCCACGGCACCTGCCCAAATAAAAGACCTCAAACTCAAGCATTCTCCCTTCTGCACAGTATCCCTTATATCACAACCCGTCCGCTACCCCAATTCCTTACCAGGCTATCATGCGAGACCTACCCTTCCCCCACTACGCTCAAGGCTCACCTTTAGGCCTATGATACAGGAAATATGCGCCTCATGAAGTCTGGTTTCTAGATTTGGTGCCCCACCCTAGGGGAATAATAAGGCTGAAAAAAAATTAAACTGCCGGTAGTAACGATACCAAAGGACGGAGGGGAGGGGGCCCTATCCTGCGGCTGCACATATGTTCCTTGTTCTGTCTGCTGGTGCGCGGTAAACTACGGTACCAGACAGGCGGACAGGCGCCCTGGAACAAATTGGCAAAAATGGGGGAGCGAGGATGTACAGTATGTTCTAACGTTTAACGTACTGGAACGAAAAACCTAAGACAACAGTATTCGTGGGCATCACTGGTATGATACTGCAGTCAGTCGAACCTAATCTACAGAATATCGAACCTTGCACCGGCGACTCGCAAATAAAATTATAAGAATTAGCATAGAGTGAAAAACCTAAAGATCCAGAATGCTTAAAGAACCGGCTATCATCGCATCAGGCTTAATTTAAGCCAAGTCTAAATTAAGAATTAAGTCAAACCTTCTTTCGCTCGGGGAAGTGGAGCTGCACACTAGGGAAAGTAATGCGGGGTTAAGTCATACTAGAGCACCGCATGGTGACTTATCAAATCCCAAATTTCTGGCACATGACTTACCTTCTAAAAAGCGAGCAAGGTCAATTAACTCACTTGACCTTCTCACTATCCGGAATACATTTTAGGAAATCCGACTCCACAGCCATCTCCTATCGCTTCATGTCATTGCAGGAACCTGAATGAACACGGGGGAATATATTCTAGAACCCCAGCCCCAGCTAAGATCTGTGTAATGCGGTATGCGGCGTGAAATGGGAGTACTCGAGTAGAATAACCTTGCCAAGGGAGAAGAGATACAAAGTACGGAAATGTACCGTACGGTACTAGTACAGTAAAACGCCTGTGGGGCAACGACGGGGTTACAAACAACAGGGCCCATCATCACGATATTGAACTTCTTAACTGAATCGGCCTCCCCTCTATCCACACGGGAGGTATTATTCTGCCTGACGTGTGCACTACGGTACCTGTAACCTCACAACCCTCCCTCTCCTCTCTCCACCCCAATTGAGCCCAGCACAATGTTTAGATCTGCACCCCTCCTCCTTCGCGGAGCTAGAGCTCTACCAAGACCCAACGGGGCCCCCACTTTAATGCCAACGACACGCTCAATCTCAACAACTTACCCCTTACGAAAGGACGATGGTGAGACCAAGCCCGGGCAATTCGCTCGCATAGATCCGTCCATCGCCGTAGAGTACCCCGTCGAGAAGGATATGCCCTCGAACGAGCCTCCACGGAGGCACGGGCAGATGCTGAAAAGTTTTTCCCTAGAAGGGAAGGTCGCGGTGGTTACTGGGGGTGCTGGGGGGTTTGTCTACTGTTTCTCTTCGGGGGAGGGAGAGAGGAGAAGGAATGATAGCTGATAATGGTGGTGGCATTGTTGCGTAGATTGGGGTATGTGATGACGCAGGCACTTGTTGAGTTTGGAGCTGATGCTGCGATTGTGGACTTGAATGGTTTGTGCCCTTCTCTTTTAGAGATTTGAGTGAAGGGAGGTGAGCTGACCTAGCAGCGGTCGTATGTGAATAGGTGAGCAAGCAGCAAAGTCGGCCAAAACCCTCCTGGAGCATTTCAAGAGTGAGAATCCCAACACCAAATGGTTAGCACCTCCCCCTCTCATTCCTCCCCCTTCTCACTAATACCCACCTCCTCACAGTCTCCCAAGAATAACTGCTCACACATCCGACGTCTCCTCCCCAACCTCCATCCGCTCCACCATCTCGGAAATCCTCGCGCAGCACAACTCACACATAGACGTCCTCGTAGCTTCCGCCGGTTTCACCGAGAACTTCAAGGCAGAGGACTACCCATACGACCGCATGCAGAAGCTCTGGGGCGTGAACGTCGATGGAACGTATCTTAGTGCTGTGGAAGTCGCGAAACACATGATCGAGAGGAAGCGCTCCGGGAGCATGATCTTCATCGGGAGCATGAGCGGGGGTATCGTGAACGTGCCGCAGCCGCAGGCACCGTACAATGCTTCGAAGGCCGCTGTTAGACATCTAGCCAGCAGTCTAGCCGTTGAGTGGGCGCCGCATGGGATTAGAGTTAATTGTATTTCCCCGGGGTATATGCTTACCGCTTTGTGTGTGCTCCTCTTCCTCCTATGAAGGGACTGCGTGCTAATGGCTAGCAGGACGAAGAAGATTTTGGATGCCAATCCGGACTTGAAAGCTAAGTGGACAAGCCTGATTCCCCAAGGGAGGATGGGTAACCCGGAGGACTTGAAGGGTCCGGTTGTGTTCCTAGCCAGCGAAGCAAGTAAGTACGTTACTGGAGCGGACCTAAGAGTTGACGGTGGTTATACCGTTATTTAATTAATTAGTCTAAATCGCCCCGAATTGAACTGTAGTAGTAGACGTATGAGCTAGCATGCCAGTCGAAGTATACATAATGTGACGATATTTATGACAACCTGCCTTGATATATATACCAAAGCTGAGCTAAGCTTAAACCCTTACAAATAGATCTGCTTGTATTCTTGGCACTATTCGGGTCGATTCTCTGCCTGAGAAATTGCAAAATACCTGTATTTCTTTCTCCGGTTTATAATCACATATCCTCACTCGAATATCAACTGCTCACATGTTAGACGCCGCCATCCAGCCTACCGTACCAGAGATTATATCCAGAGAAGCGCCTATATATCGTAGTATGAGATCTGTGAGAGCTTTCATGTGCTCAAGGGAGGTGTTCACCCACCCGAGAAATAAAGCAAGAGATCTTAGCCATTTTTTCGCAGTCCACACTTGCCTCCGGTTACGACACCTCAATCCACAAAACCATCCCTTCTCATTTTCAGACTTAGACGAGATTCGTTATACTGCTGTGATACATTCATCCCTTGTACTCTAAATATCAGAATGGCATACCCTGCAAATCGAGTAAAAGAATAATAACGGGGAGGGGTTTGGAATAAAGTTTTCTCCTCACACCCTCTTCTCGTCCGAGCACCCACTTGCGATATATACAGTACAGCGCTTCTCCAGTCCGACCATGATGGCCGATAAAAAATATAAAAAAAGCTAGGCACGACGTTTCTGTCATCCTCTGGTTGATGGCAAAAAGCTCCAGATTTCCGTAGGCTCGCTTGGAGGCAAAAAATTGTATGGCTTGTTGTCGTCACACAACCTTAGCGACAACAACCGCCCCCGAGTGATGAATGATGAATAGACATCGAAGGGTTTGGACGAATCTTTCCAACTTCAGTGCCACCCACTTCTTTCAACGAAGCTGTCCATTTTCGAAGGTGAAAAAGTGTTTTTCATGCTTCCATTAACGGGCGATGGGGATGACGTACGATTTGTATTTAGGACTATCGTATACGCCGGAACATATCCCTACCAATCCCACCAATCTCTCCTCACGAAGGAAGGAAGGAAGGAAGGAAGGAAGGGAACATAAGCACTATATCACAATACAATACCTAATCTATAACGCCAATAATTTACCAAAAAACACCCGCATATATACCAGTCCCCACAGCTGCCCCACCCCACCTCAATCTGCGTGTTTAAAATTTAAACTCCCGTGCGGTGATGTGCGATCCTATCAGTTCCTTCCATGAGAAATTCTCCAAGAGCAGTACAGAGCAGTACAGTAAGTCAGTCTACTCCCGCTCGGCCCGACGTACTGTACGTATGCTATGCACACTCACCCACAGAGGACCCGACCCGCGATATTTTTTCTCCATCCTTTGTATCATACTCCAAATATTGGAATAGGATACTTTCCCTCTTAATCCCCTTATGGGAAGATATTCTGAAACGAGTGATACACGGTGTTCCTCCAACTTCCCCATCAACCGAACAATATATTAAATTTAGAAAGCACCTCGGGACGATTGCTTCACCCTCATGTCCTAGAGGACGAGGAGGGTGCATTGGAGGTCACTCGGCCTAGTTTTTTTCTTCCCTGTAATCACCTCTCTACAACATGCCAAGCAGAGCGAAACCGCGGCAGAGCTTGGGCTGGTGGAAAAGCATTCCCAAGAACGAACCATCCCCAGAAATAAACCAATACAACCTCCTCCTCCCCACGCTTAAACTAAAAAGTAGGATACATAACCAACAAATAGCCAAACCCTTTCACCACACATCAAACCAACACCCCGTGAGCCCATTCGACAGAGACATCCACACATGCGCGTGCCCCCCTCCTCTCACCTACCTAACCACATATTCACGCCCAACACCCCCAAGCCAACCCACCCCCATCCAAACCCCTCCACCCCAGATCACTCGCGCCAGTTTCGCTTGAACAGACAAACTCGACAAACCCACCTCCCACCCTCCCTACTTACACCCCTACCTACCCACTCTATGTACCTACTCTTACCCCACTTCAATCAACCCTCGGACATAACAAAACGGCTTGCTCCGGAACCCGTCAAGGGCCCCCACCCGACCCCCCCCAGGTTTCCACGGGGCAGGTAGACTTCGGCACTTATGTATTATATTGTAGGTATGACAGTAGGAGACGTACACAAACCCTAGCCCGCAAGTGGTGTTTGCCCTCTGTCGGGTGTGGGGGCAACAAGCACAGTATTCCTCAAAGCAGCCGGATAGATGTAGGGAACTTTGAGCCACTCTAGGTAAATATTCGAAAGTATGATACCATAGACAGTAGATTGCGCACTTTACTCAGACTTGAGGGGGAAGGGTAAGTTAGAACCCAAGGCCCGTTGAACCCCTTCAATACTAAAGATTATTTTTCTCTTTTTTTCTCAATTGACTTGAGCTTAACCTGTGATAGCGCACGCCCGGGATTCCCGAATCTCCTTTTTTTCCCCCGTGGGTTGGTCGGTTGGTTGCCTCATGGTGAGATAGATTATTTTTATCTGATGGTATTTCCTAAGATATACCAGTATTATACGAGATGGTAGCGGCAACGGTAGAGTACTTGAACCGTGCAATAATGCAGCAGTAACATTACGCATAGTGCTGTGCTATATAATTACTACAGTAGGTGGAAGAAGGGGCCGTAATATAAAATACGACCACAGCCGGTATGGTGTAGCAGTCAAAAAAAAAATATGTGACTGACATAAGTTAGTTAGTCCGGCACGAGATGATGGCCAACCTCCTCCCTATCGGTAACATTTCCACCACCGCCAGGTACAGTAAGTACCCGGCAGTACGGTAACAGAGCCTCCTCGCATTGAGAAAGTAATGGGTTGTCCTATCATAGATAATTACGTTTTTGACGAATATAATAGAAGGTGACTTTTACAGACCTGGGCGTATCATATTAACACTGGGGGGTTTAGACATACACAATTAGAGGTCGATACAGTACTCCGGAAGTATTATATACTTTATCACGTATATAACAGTGTATTATACCCAGAATCAATATTATGACACCACTGAATTAATAAAATAAAACAATATGAAAAAAAAAATCACCCTCCCCTACCTCCTCCTCCTCCTCCTCCTCCCCATCGGCCCCACCCCCACCGCCAATGTCTCACCGTATGGTAAGAGATACCCAATATGATGACTGACTAACTAGCTGACTGATTGACAATGTCACGAAGGAATCCGCGGACACTCAAAAAACCTCTCGAAATACATTCACCCATCTCTACCAGCCCTGCAATCTCCGGATCCAAAGACAAGAAAGGCTCCGGAGAAGGAATCTGGCGTTTCCCGACACAGTTTAAGATATTAGCCCCTCAGGGGCGCTGTTTTCGTTGTTGGTGGGATTCGCAAATTCTGTCCAACTTTGTTCAAACTACTGTGCATGTACAGTGCTCAAGTACTACTGAACTATAAACCCTCCCTGCCCTGGCTGAGCTGATGGGCTGATTTCCGCTGGGAGTGATCTGATACCATAGTGGATATTCAAAAAGTAACTTTACAATAATATTCTAGAAGGGAAGGGAGGAGAAGGAGGGAGGAAGGGAACATCGGAGTTTAATTACCACTTACTTCCTGGCGGCGCTAAGGACGAGGTGGGGGTGAAGAGAAGGAAAGAAAAAGGAGACAGCAAGGGGGGGGGGTTTGCCTGTCATGCATAATATTATGATAATATGATAAGGCAGAACAACAAACCTTTCCCGAAAGAAAGACAGGGATTAATGTGCGGATTGTACCTGAGCGCCTCATATCGTTCGGAAATGCCAGTATTCCCCCCTGTCTTTTTCTCTTCGGGTACGAGAAGTAGTGCTCGTGTGGCAAGGGGCGAGAGAGAGGGGGGGGGGAGGGTACCGCTACGGTAGGGCGCAACCACGTGGTGGAAATGACGGCTTCCAAGCAAGAGGAGGAAGAGGAATGTGGGGCAAAGAACGCCCGGGGAAGTGAGCGTCAGGTTGGTTGCCCAAGTATGATACTACAATAGTACTACCACCATGATGACAATCCAATTTCTAGTACTGTACTGTACGAGTACTGTACAGTACTCGAGTACAAAGCAAAGTGGGGACGGAGGATGTTGTCTCGATGGGATGTGCTTTATAAAAGCCGAACTGGTGCAAGGCTGCTAATGAGGGGACAGGCATGGACGACCAATATTAGAACTGGGTGGAAGAAATATCATAGAAAATTTAATATAAATCTACCATCACATGATCTGTTAGCTTAGTCAACATAGTAAAAATATTTCCATCAGAAAAACGGAGTACGGTAATAGAACATGGATTGGGAGTTTGATCCTAATACCGTAATGAACAAAAGAATTTCTCTCCTTCGACCAGGTGGATGATGCCCTTTTATTGCCAAATAAAATATGACTGCAATACCAGCTCTCCCCTGACTTGCAAAAAAACACGGCTCCAAACAGTATTACTGACGTCCAAATACCCAATTCTCAACAGGAAGAAGCCCTTGCAATTCAGCGATTATATACACTTAAGCCATATTAGACAAATAACTAATTTAGGATTTATATCAATAGTCTCATTTAATAGCTCTGATTTAATCCATTTAGTCAAGCCTCTTCACCGCAGCCAGACTCCCAACCATGCTACCGTATACCCCCCTCAAACCATATTTGTTTACACATTATAAACACTAGTTTTCGTTACTACCTCAATCAACTTCAATAATAATAGTGAGCTCCCCCTATATTATCATAGATAGATATCTGGACAAAAACCTTTGACATTCCGTTACGTATTCCTTTCGCTCATCCACAACCTTTTTAGAGGCGTTCCCAGCCGCAAAGGGGTGTCAGTTGATCCTCAAGATCGTCCCGAGCAGGAGTTGCTTCTGTTGATGCTTTTGGAAACAGCCTGTCTCACTACCCCATGATATTATAAGTAACAAAAAAAAAGTTACACAATAACATTTACCACCGAAAGCGGCCGGCAGGCATCCTGATTGTAACCGGGGAATCGTGTTTGAAGGAAAAGTGTTTGAAGGAAAAAATCTCCGTATTACAGAAGAACAGATAACCCATTGGAAAATCTTATGAATGGGGCGGGCCGATGTCCGGATGTCAATGCAACTGCCAACCCAGCTTGCCTGGCTCCCCAGGCAAAAAAGGCCGCCCCAGAAAAGGCCTAGAAGGTAAAAAGGCCATTGTACCACGGCACTTTTCTTCGGTAATTACATCATTTACTATACGACTCGTATGCCCTACGGTCCGTCGTGGGGGGCAATATCAGGAAATTTTGCTGGAAATACAGTACCATTCCAGCACAGTACGAGTATTACCGTATACCCACACTCCAGAAATCGCACCAAAACCAAGCCGGGGTGAGTGAGACTTTGGACCAGAAATCTCCTGCCGGCAACTGGATAGCGGTCTGAAGAAGCTACCGGTAGGCCCCCTAAGCTGGGCCGCTAAAGATAAGAACCGATAGCACCGCGGAGCTTGGCCCAGGGAGATCCGCCCCCCTATCGCGCCTAACGGTTCCAAGTCAGGTGCCCTCTATGCGGGGAGCGGTTGCGTCAACTTTGGAGACAGCCTTGGCTAATTAGGACTGAATAGAGTGAAGCATTAGCATCAGCGTTTATAACCGTTACACACTGTATACAGATAGGACCAGATGGGTTTTCCCACACAAGCTGCTCTCTCTCATCAAGCCATATTACTGTAAATACAGCAAGAGTGTCGGTATGGATACTATTGAATGCGGGGGTAGCCCAAATATTTAGATCCCGGTACTCGTATGAGTTGTTATATGAGGGAGGTGAGTGCGACCTGTCCCTCCGACGTGCAGGCACCGGCGACACCAAATCCCGACCTGGATGGCTCCACTTTGAGTGTGAAACAACGTCAGATAGAGATTATTTGTAGGGCAAGATTTCATGGGCATCGCGAAAGAAGTAGAACATTACCAGTAATTGGGAGAAACATGTGCCAGGAATTCCGGCTAGGCTCGGCGAGATGCTTCCTTTTGCTCCCCAAAAGCACCGGTACGGTATCCGCCAAAGAGCTACCGTAATCCTTCAGGTAGTCAGCATCAGTTGGTGGTAATGAGTCCTAATATAATGAGTCGCAAGCAACCTAAAAAGTGCCCAAGCCAAGTTCCCGCCTCACCCCTCACCCGCCCGTGCGGTTGGGGCGAGTCTGAGCACGAGGCTCGGATACTTTTGCCAGAAGGGCGAAAGTTCATACGACTCTTGAACGCGCCATTACCTCGGTAACACAGGTGAATAGCCGGGGTAGGGGTATTAATGTCCGGGATTCCAAAAAAAAATATTTTTGTTAAATCCGTGGTATTGTTTTTAGGTACATGTAAACCAAAGTAAACACTTCCCCCAGGCACAAACTGCTGCATTCGGAGAAGACCCAACGGCAAAGAAAGCCCACCCCCTTCAGCCAAGGGAAAAACAAGTCATCCCAGGTCCCTCTGGTGTGGAACCAACTGCAAATCCCCAACCAAAAAGGCACAAGACAAGAATAACAACCCCAATAATAGACAGGACACTTGCCTCACAACCTAGCCAGCAGAGGCAGAAGACAACAAGAAAACCTTCCTGAACATCACATGACATAAGAAAGACAAAAGAAAAAATTGTAATGCTACTTGCGTCCGAACCTTCATCATCTCGGGTGTAGGGCCGTCAGACAAACCCTTCCTCTCTTTTGATAGGATTGAGGAATCCTTTTCTTGTGAATAACCATATACCAGCCCATGAGCAAGGCATCAGGTAAAGGTGTAGTAAATGATCGGCAGGGCGGTTGTTAGGTGGGAGCCTATCTCAAAGACTTTATAAGATAACTCAGGCCGATGTCCTTTATCGTAGATAGAGATTTGTCTAGGAAGGCTCAATAACTAAAGCAAAGGTAGGTAGAATGATAAAAGATTTTTCTAGCGTAAAACTTATTATATTGATAAGATCTCTTCTCTGTTGCTTGATGATGTTCAAATAGCTCGGGAGACACCTTGATATTTATATGCCCTGTCTGGGTGGTCGCGGGCTACATCTAGTTCTCATACTAACTCAGTACCTACTAACAAATTCTAGCTTTTTCTAAAAGTGCGAACACCATTTGACCCTGACAATTCTGTTATCTCACTCGACTTCCAAATCGCAACACCATGAATTTTCCTGACGGTGCTCCAACACATTAGTCCATTGGTCACGATCCATCTTCGTCAGCATGGAGTCTTGCTTACCATTGCATACGCAGAATGGTCTCCATGATCCAACCAACAAAGGGGCCAGCTTTGTTATCGAATCTCTCAGCATTGCAGATGAATCCTGCACTCGACAGATGTAAGGCATAAGATAGACTTCTCTGGATAATCGCACCAATTGCGATTATCTCTTCATAGTCATATCGTTATCATATGGTTCCGTCAGTATCTGAAGAATACTAATGACGTATGTGAGTGTGGGTATGCTTGATTTCTCAGACTACCTCATCCAACAATACCATTCACTTCTGCGACTTTCATTGTGAGAGCATAGAGTATAGAATGTGTTGCTTAACCATTGTTTGTAAAAACGTCCTGTTACTTAGTGACCACTTTCATGACTTTTGTCTTTAGTGCTCAGTAACTTTATGCGACGTCAACCGATTTGGCTCAAACTACCTGCATAAGCTCACCAAGGGTCTTCCCTTATATAACCTGCGAACGGGATCCGGTCTGACGGACAGCCGCGACGTATACGGGGTTACGAGGAGGGTTCCAATGACCATGGCTTTGGTGAGGGGACGCGACTACGGCGGCGTCTGCGGGTGTAGCGCCGTCCCAACGCTGGTGCGGGAGGGTGGTGTTGGCTTGTCGTTTTAGAACTCAGAGTCCTAAGGTAGGGTAACTATAGGTCTTTATTCGCTTAAAGGAAGGCTAAGCCTTCCAACATGCCTAACAGCGGTGGTGTAACCAGAGGCAGTGCAATACGAGCCACACAGTGCTAAGAAAATCTGACCGAGTTGAAGTATGGAGGAGGGCCAAACCCATGACACACTGTTGTGGCAGCAGCCATGGGATTTGGCCAAAGTAGTGAGGTTTTTGTCCCTATGGCTATGGCGAGGGGCCACCGGAGGGCAGATATTGAGGTGGTAGTAGGGTACCAGCTGGTATGGTGTATTTATCCCACGATAAGGCCTTTCCAGCACCCCTATGAAGCTCCAAGTTCAGGGGTGGGTCAGGATCGTGAGACTGATATGTGGTGTTTTACCCTCGCTTATGCCTTCCCAAATAGGAAGGTGAAAAGCGGGGTAGGAAAATTGAGGGAAGGGAGCTTGGTCCGGGATTCCAAAGCATTGCACGATACTGTACTTGCACATGCGAGTACTCCGCGGACCCTGACCCAATTAGAACTGACTCTACCGCTCGCGCGGAGTCCGAGTGAGCCTGTGTGATCTTAGCAGTGGCCATCCATCCCCCAGACAAAACCCTCAGAGGAACAGACACCCTTACACCGGTGGACGATCATGTGGATTCTCCCAAGGAGATTGATAACACAGACACCAATCATTCCCATATTGATGGCAACTTCGCTACTAGTAATCTTCACCTGTCCACTAGAGGGAATAAAGTCTCAGCACCCCTTACTGGCACTCTACCCCAGGAGTTCTTTGAGAACAATTAGTATATCAAATAGCCCGAAGCCATTTTCTGTAATCAAGTGGTCTAATGCTGTGCCGCAACCCAAGGAAGTCCAGGCTCCCCTGCGAACCAAATCGTCACAGGATTGTTACTTCTTTCAATGGACCAACAATACCGGTACTCCGCCGAAACCAAGTGGTTGGATAAACGACCATTTGGAGTGTTGCAGGTTCAGAGCCTCTTCCCCGCATCTACCCACCCCATGGTATAATCTGCAAATCAGGCGATCCTTGCTTGCTTTTGTCGCCCTAACCCTCGTGATCTCGGGCTTGACGGCGGCGGCGCAGATTTCTCCCATGAAAGGTTTGTTTCTCCCTTACGGCTGACGGTTTCCCCGGAGAGCAGGATGGTTTTCTCTCTAACGACAAAAAAAAAACTCCCCAGTACACCACGTGTCAAGTCCGTGATGGAACATGAGTGTTGAGATGTGTGCTGTTAGGGCTTCCTTTTTCCTCCCCCGCATTTCCTTCTCGCGTAGGATGCCTAGAGGTTGAAATGTTCTGAAAGGCCATCCATTCGAGTTCGAACTAGCTAAACCTTCTCGCCTTTGAGTTTCTACAGTGCTACGAAAGTATGACACCGAAGGACCAAAGTGATCTAGTCCGATAGGTCAACTCACGAGGTCCTTCAAAGATTGGTGGATTGTATTTGCGGTAAGGTAGCCGCCTCTCGTTCTCAACCCGGATACATCCCTGTGTGGTTTATTTCCCCGCTGTTGGTGCCTTCTCCTGCAGCCTGATGTTCATCTGACCGCTCTTACACGCTATGTGGGCACAGTACTGTACTTGTACATGATTAGTTGAAAGTACCGTATTGTTTTTTAACTAGAATAATACCGACGCCGTATTGAACTGTTGTCCCCATCTCTCCACGAATCTGCATGCCCCTGGCCATTCGATTCGATCGGGCACGTATTTTTCCTGTGACCCAGAACCAGAACGACCCATCGGGCGATACTATATATATAGTAAAAATGCGCCTGGAGTGATGTTGGGCGAAGGATCACGAGAACATGCTGTTACGCCTTCGAAACCTTTGTCAGATTAATAACTCTCATGAGAAATCAATTGGCTACTAGTGTTGTAGGATACTCATGGGTCCTCAACCTGTTATTCCCTCTAATGTGGCGATCGGGACGCACGAGTTGTGTTTCTCGACCTTGTCGTACCCTACTTGCCAATCCATAAAGTGTCCAGGCACCTCGGGGCTGGTCGACACCTACCACAGCGCAAAGCACCGTATACGTCACGAACCGGCAAGTACTGAAAGAGCAGTCTATTGCTCAGCCGCGGACAATCATGGCAAAAGTCAGTATTTAGCCAGGAGTGAGTCCAGCGAAGGTAACCGGAACTCAATATGAGTACCGGTATTGAGAAGTTATGAGGCTTAAGCAATGCTTCCCACTCTGTTGCCATCTTGGTGCAAGCAGTGTGATACCAAAAAAAAAGAAAAAAGGTTGATGAACTACGGTAACTTTACCGAGAAATCCGGCCACAGAGCTACCCCACTCATATGAAACATGGAGAACCATCATGGGGCCGATCTTAAGATTCGGTTTACCGAGGCCTTTTCAAGTTCTATTGGAAAGCCCGGTGTGAAAAAAGGCAAATACCATAGCCATTCAATCAATCAAAATTCCAACATTATCCTGGCAATAGCTCAGCTGCTAAGCTACCGGGTGTGTGTGACTCTCACAGCACTGTGCCGCGCCATATTGTCCACCGTGAGCTGGCCACTGGTAGGATACCGGTACTTGTGCTACATGAACTGAGTCTGGTACGAGCAGAGTTAACCTGTGCCAGAACTCCGACCAACCCAACTTCCCCTGCAGCAGCAAAACCCGCACAGCGCAAACCGCACATGGGCTCTCTCAGGCTCGGAGGTGAATTCCTGATGATTTGAATTCTTGTTGGCTCGGGCCTAGTTAGTGCTTCCAGCGCCTTTGGACTCCGAAGTGAGCGTATATTGAAATTTAAATAAGCCACCCATTTTAGAAGGGATACCCGGAGATCGAGGGTCTAGAGTTCCAACCTGCTGTGATACGGTACAACAGAGCCATTAGATCCCTGACCAGTTCAAAGTGGTTCCAACTGCCGATCGCCCTAAAGGCGGTCTCGGCCCGTTCAAGAGGAACGTCAACTGAGCTGGGGATGTGGGGAAACTTTATGGCAGGTAGTCTCACAAGGGGGGCCGGATACTTTTCTTGGAAAAAACCACTGGCCGGGCTGCCCCCCACAGCGTCAGGATTTCTGCGTGATCAGTGCCGGTACCGTACGAGTACCGTACTATGGTGAGGGACTGCCTGCTGCTGTAGCCTGAGCAGGCGGACGTTCATTCTGGCTTAGTAATAATATGTTAGTTTGCCAAGAGTGGCCATTTTACAGGTTACTATCTTGGTAAATATCTACCGTATTTTTTCGTGTTATCCGGTTTTTCGCCAAGAGAGTGCGTCACTTAAGGTTGAACGATGATCGAAGTCTAAAATAAGGTCTCCTATGCCGCCAGTCAACAGAGTATCCTAAGTGTGGATTTTAGGTGTCTACAACTTTGCGGCTGAGGTCTTATAATCCCTCCTCTGCAGGGGTTCGGGTGGTGATCAGACAAGCGCCACGCAGTACTAGGTGGAGTACTAGACACCTAAAACCCGCCCCTAGGTTATTATGTTGACTGGCAGCATTGAAGGCCCTATTTCAGACTACAGGCACCATCCAACCTTAAGTGAGCACTCTCTTGGCGAAAAACCGGATAACACGAAAAAATACGGTATTGACTGGGTCTGCTAAGGAAATTAACAGCAATTAACATGTCCAAGGAGCATCACCCCCACAAAACGCCGACCTATCATACTTCTAAACCCCAATATCTCTATGAAAGCTTGAGATATTCCTATTTTATCTCCACCGATGGATAGAGGATTATCCACTCTACCTCCTAACAGAGCCACAGCGCCCATAGGAGTGGTGATTGAAAATCCTTTGATGGTTGAAGAAGGGCAACGCTTTCTTCGCCAAGTGCTCTGGCCACAGACCTCCCTTACCATACTTGGGGGAGGTGAAGGCATGACGCCGATTCCGCACCATCATCGCACCAACAGTCTAACTCTTAGCTCCCAATAGCTAGATATTATTACGGAATCGATTTACGGTACGATGGTGGAGAAGGGGTCCGTTCAAACCTCTTACCTAAACAAACTCCTCACCAAAATAATTTGTGCCAGCAGCAGAATCCATGGTGTTCACTCCATGTTGTTGTTGTTGTTGAGACGGCAATGAGGCCACAAGGCGGAGAAAACGAACGAGAGAGTATCGGTATGTTGGCTTCCAGTCTCAGTAAGGGGTGGGCTGTTCCGAGCTATGTGTGCAAAGATCTTAGAGAAAGCATCACAAAGAGAAGGCGCAATTCCAATATATCGGTGAAGAAGAAGGTGTACAGTGATTGCCATTTAGACGAGGTAGAGGAAAGGGTTGTCTGCATCGTCGTCAGAGCGAGATGTATTTTAGGCACAGAGCTTTGACGGCATCAATGGTCATTGCCATTTAGGGCCCAATGAGATTGCCGATGTGCCAAAAAAGAAACGCCTGGATATGCGGTTTCATTCCGAACTGAACTGGTTATGTTGGTGCGCTCTTTCTTTTTAGCTCTTACTCTACTTGTAAAAGGTTTCCGCAGTCATTTTACTTGTATCATACCATCTGAATAAAATAAAAAAAACAAGGAATCCCATAAAATATGGACTGAACGTAGATAGGGTGGGTAAATGGGTAAATGGAGTTCATAAACTAGAGGAGGGCTGGCCACTCGTCCCGAATTAGAAGACTGGTTGCACTCAACAAACACGAGTGGGTAATGTGTGATGATATCGCGGTGCTCAGTCAGACGTGGCCAGACACGAGCACATCAGGCTTTACCGGTACAGTACATACCAGAGAGGGGGTATCATTCACAGCCGAAGAGCTATATAAAAGGCGAGGGGGAAAATATCGGATGATAGCGGGTAGGGTGAGTAGAAACATCCATTCCTCAATGGTCCCAACACTCTCGACCATGGTGCTTGCAGAGTAGTGTAACTTAACACCGAAACAACTGTCAAAAGAGATAAACCAATTTGACAGTGCTTGGCGATAACTAGTCAATAAGTTAGTTGTTGACTGAAGGCGGACAATCAACACTGGTAGTAATATGGAGGACTCCTTGTGGTAGATCTCCTTGCCAAAGTTTAGAGAAGCCGATGGGCCACAGACCACCAGCATAATTGGACACAAGGACCGACTTTCATCTTGCCAAGAGCTGCAGAAGGGCATCTGGGCCTAAAGTGTGCATTGGCCCCCAAACTTGGAATTAAATCGAATCCCAGCACCGTGGACCTGTCGTCTACCAGGTTCCCACCCATGCCCGTCTCCAACTCCACGGCTGCATCTATCTGGCCTCCCGCACCTGTGCCAGATTCGTGCCAATTCTCGTGAAAGTGCAGCCAAACAGAGCCTGTCCGGTCCAGCATGTGGTGTATTATCAGGGGCGGATTCTCCGCCCGGAGTCAGGAGTGTTGAGGAAACGGAAAAACAACAAAGGAAAAAAAGACAAGTATCAATTCAATTGCATCATAACTACCACATGTAGCCAACATACTCTCACTATCTCTGCCATTTTTATCAACTTCACCAGTACGGGAGAAGCAACCAACCCGTGGGGAGGGGGAGTCAAAAGGAAAACACGCAGGAGGAAAGAGGAGGAGAGGAGCAGAGGGGCAAAGGGAGTGGGTTAAACATCTTTAAGCCTCGTTTGTGAGCCTGTACATCCAATCCGCTTCCATCTAAGCCGGGCATGGGCTCTCTCTCTGTTCACTGTCTCCTCGATTGATTTAATTTAATCCTGCACTCAACATCATCAGACTCGGTCGGTGTGATTACTATGAAAAGAATAACCCACCCGCCCTCGCCCTGATTTCTATCCTGCCTTCTCTTCTCCATATTCTGCTAAAACCACAGCATGCCCCCCTTTCTTCCGCTCCGGATATCTCCAATCTACACACCAGTACCGGTACTTCTCAGGCCCCGTGGATATCCCCGCTTCTCTACGGCTTCCACTCGTCACTCGCTCCTATCTCTGCGGGCTCAGTATTTGCAATCAGCCTTACGGAATCTCCTGCCTGCTTGGTAGCTCCACATCCGCATTCTCTGTTCCCTTCTCTGAGGCCAAGGAGTCACCTCCTATTGCATCCGTGGGGGCAAACACACAAAAAAAAAGTTCACACCACCTCTTCTTCCCGAAGTATTGGCGGAAAGAAAAATAAATATACATCTCCTTCTCTGCTTCAACTATAAACCACTCATTACAATTGATTGGGTATTTTTCTGTCAAAACAAACAAAAAAACATATATATTCCATCTATTTCGGCGGACTCCACCGCAAACAGCTATTTTCACTCTGGCTAACTGGGACTCACGTGGACTCGTTCTGTTACGCGAAATCCGCGGCATTTTATTTCTCACTTGATTCGTGATAGTTGGTGGGGTTTGATTCGAAACGGAGCAGTAGCGCCCAAGACAGCAGAAGGAAGTTGAAACAGCGGATATACAAAGGAGAAAAAGCGGCTCCGACAAACGGGGACGAGTTTACGAGTATTCATCCTGTGTCAAAAATCACAGAAGAATTGTATTGCGAGCAGGTTGTGGTGGAAAGAGGCAGCGGGACAGGAGAACTATTTACTTTTTTTTATAATTATTTCTGCGCCCTTCGCACGCTTCCTTTAGGGTGTCAATTTTGGCTTGAGGCGAATTCTGCATGTGGCAGCAACTTAGTGTCATAACTTGGTGAGTGCAAAAGTCCAGGTACCGCCTATCCCTCACCCCCTCTCAGCCTTCGCAGGGCACTCCCCTTTGATAGCCAGTCATCTGTTATCATATCCCGACATGAGTGGCGGTTTCGCTTTGGCCGAGGAGAGGAGAAAAATTGTGGATTTTGCCTTTAGTTCATATTTCCCCATGCGGATTCCTCGAAGGCCTGCTGACCACAGAAAACACCCCAGACTCGATCAGAGGTACAGTACATACACGAGGCAGCTCCAGGTAGAGAAACTGCTCCGAAAGTAGTTAAGGTAGTAGGCGCACAAGATTCTCCACTCGCCCGCCGTTTCAGCCGTTTATATGGTTCGGGGATCTCGCGTTGCGTAAGGGGAATTTGTCTATTCTTCGTATTTCCCTACTCTCTTTTTTTTCCCGCGAAGTCACCTGGTTAGGGGTGGGTGATTCTTTGTGTCGGTTTTGTGCCCCGCGTTTTTGTCCTTGAAGGAGGTAAGGATTATCCGGTTTTCCTTGTCCGCCAGCTACCCAAGTGCAACTTTCCGCAAATTGACATCTCAAAGCAGGGCCTCACCCATCTTCATTCCTTTAAGGGAGATTAGATTTGAGAAAAGCGAGCTTCCTTGACTTCGGCTCGTCCCCGCAAATATCGAGTGTTCAGTAAGCTAGGGCGCATCGTATGAATCCAAGTTTTGGGGCTAAAGCGGAAGGAGGTTAAGCCCACACTCTCACCTAGAGCTCTGGGTTACCCAAGGAGGGTACTGGTTGATATTTGAGAAGGACCTGGGGTAAGTGCCGTATGGTGTACTGCGGTACGGTACTGGTATGATCAAGTAAACAGGAGGTGGAGGTCTTACATTCTAAAAGCAACAACAGGACCAAATCCTCAACCCTAACAAGAAGCTACAAAATTAAAAGAAGGGAACTAGGTCTTGGTCGAGGCTAAGGGGCTAAGTGTGTGCGTGTCCAGAGACCTTGCCGGGCCGGCTTGCCTCTATCGATATTCCTCATCTCATCCCATCTCCTCCGCTTCGTCTAGGGGAAATTGTGTTTCCAACGCGCACAGGGGGAATCTTTACAGCACGGAGGTATCAGGGTTAGATATAGGTTACGGCATTTGGGCGAAAGGCAGGAGGGTAAGACACGTCGGATCGTTACCGGAATCGAACACGTGGAGAAGATAAAGACTTAAGTCACTGGGTAAAGGGAGGTCAGATTGACATTTGCGACATTCGAACCTCAACTCCCGGTCAGCTATAGACATTTGACACGTCGGGATTGTGGTGCATGTGCTCGAGGAGTAGAGAACCGTAGTGTAAGTCGTCATCCTAGACCTGTGGATTCCTCTTCCTAACCTTATTTCTTCCTCCTTCCCTCCCTCCCGCCCGTCCCCGCTTCAGGTGTTTGTTGGCCTTTCTTTAGTTCTATATATGTCTACTATGCTCTACATACTTTGTAGTTTCGCCAGCATTGCTATCGAACCTCACTGTCCCCCCCGTCCGTTGCATAACAGCTTCCTTAATTATATTTCTGCCATATCTCCGTCGCTTCAAATACTGATCCACTGTTGCTTTAGCAGTTTCACAGCGCACTCACAGACCTTTCACAGGTCGCCATCTTCAGACCTTCTATCCGGCCTCGAACTCGATATCGAGTCCCTCCGACGCCGATTGGTGGAAATTGGTTGGCTCTGCACTACTTTTTCTTGGCTTGATTCGCAAGTTTAGCCAAACTTACTGCGGCAGTTAACAGTGGTAAGGTTACTGCATGGGTTTTTAATGCCACCCCCCTCCTGTTTCCTTTTCTTCTTCTCCAGTCGCATCCATTTCGCCAGCATTTGGTTATTGGTATCGACTTCAACATTCCCATTTCGTGACTCTTGTTATTATCCTATCTATATCCCCCGCCTACCCTTATTGGATGAGTGCCGTGCTAAAATGCAGCTACACGCCATAGCAGAAAGTCAGTATAAAGCACGTGTGGCTGCCCGAGAAGTTTCGCTCGAGTATTTTTCTCTGGCGGTTGAATTTTGACCCTCTCGGTCAACCCTGTCGACGCGACTTTTTAGATCCCCGCCACCTGAAAGGGCGTAACGAAAACGAAGGAGATTTCCCGCCGCTCGTCTGTGCAATACAAGAAGGAGCTCTGGAGCCTAGCGCTTTCTGAATTCTTTACTGCACTGCTAGCATTTTCTGCCACTGATAGCCAGGCCTAGCTTCCAGCCTCCCATTTGGATTGCTGGGCGCAGGCAGCTGAATACGTTTCTAGAACCTTGCTTCTTTAGGATTTAGTAAAGGATTGTTCCGTAGCCTAGACCGGGGCTCGATTGCCCTACTTACTCCCTATCTCGTCTCATCCCCCCCCCCTCTAGACCCTGCACCACACCTTGGACAGCAATAACAACCGCAACAACCACGAAAAAGGAACTGCATATTGTTTTGAACTCGACTGCTTTTCAGCAGCTGTAGGTCTCATGAAGCCAATTGGGGGAATTGTGACAAATAAAAAGTC